>OJJJ01000191.1_pt1 | contig 39746 bp, 34 predicted proteins | sample 1596311 | NCBI WGS metagenome assembly OJJJ01 (sample SAMEA4350140, study PRJEB24818) | metagenome | biome: human; feature: gut; material: faeces | place: Denmark | collected 2013-09 | reverse complement strand
GTATACGCAGGTCGTTTAACAGGAAGTTCCGGCCGTATAAAATCCAGATTATGTTGGTCGTGTATCTTTTATGCCTCTCACGCTAGCGCAGGGCCATAACGTCTTGCACCCACACGACAAAGCCAATCAGGTAGTAAACGCGGTTAATGGTGATCAGTGTCATCATGATGCGATCTCCTGCGTACCCTGCTCTGCTTTCCAGGCCATAACATCGCGACGAATGCTGGCGTCAAGGCGCAGCAAGCGCGTCATATGAATAATCAATGCCGCAATGGCAGTCGGAATGGCCCATAAACCGATGTGCAGCGGTTCGATGCCCTGAATGCCATTCTCTTTCAGGAACGCGTCGATCAGTAATACCGCGCCAAAGGCGATAAAAATATCTTCACCAAAGAAGACCGCGATATTGTCGCACGCGGCAGCATGGGCTTTGATTTTATCGCGGATGTGTTGCGGTAACTCGCCGTATTCATTGAGTGCCGCCCCTTCGGCCATTGGCGCAAGCAGCGGACGCACCGTCTGTGCATGGCCGCCAAGCGACATCAGCCCCAGCGCGGCCGTCCCCTCGCGCGCGACAAAATAGAGCATCAGAATACGTGCCGAGGTCGCACTGGCAATCTTCGCCACCCAGGCCTGGGCACGCTCTTTCAGCCCGTAATATTCCAGCAGACCAATCACCGGCAGGATCAAAATGAAGGTGGCCAGCGAACGACTGTTGACGAACTTCTCGCCAAAGGTTTCCAGCAACATTCCGAAATCCATGCCGACTAACAGACCCGTCGCCAGCCCCGCCACCACGACAACCAGCAGCGGGTTGAAGCGCAGTGCAAAACCAATAACCACTACCGGTATCCCGATAAGTGGCAACAGTGTAGAACCGTCCATAAACGTTTACCCTATCCAAAGTGAGCGTTGCGCGCCGACGGCTATTTTTTTAATACTTCGCATCAGGGCGAAGCGGGTGCATTGCGGCGAGCGATGTTGTGTTTTGCGCCAGGCTCAGGAGAACCTGCACTAAAAAGCTATATCTGAACCACAAAAACATGTAAACAATTTATCAATAAAATGTTCTTATTTTATCGTTTCCCATTTACATTTTTAGGTGACAGTCACATTCGCGAAAGGAACGTTATGACCGCAAAAAAGAGTGCTACCCCAATTAATCACGACGATATTACTGACGGCCGTATCGTTTCCTCTCGCCATCTGGTGTCTGAGCGTTGCGCTGAGCTATCGGAGCTGGAGTACGCGCTGATCATGACCAGCAATGCCTTCAACAAATGGATGGTTCGCTGCATGACGGCAGCCGGTGAGCCGGATATGGGCGCTTTCGATGTTTCGCTTCTGCACCATGTTAATCACCGCGACCGCAAGAAAAAGCTGGCCGATATCTGTTTCGTTTTGAACGTGGAAGATACCCACGTGGTGACGTATGCGCTGAAAAAGCTGGTAAAAGCGGGCTATGTGACAAGTGAGAAAGCAGGTAAAGAACTCTATTTCTCGACAACAGATGAAGGAAAAGCGCTGTGCATGAAATATCGGGACGTGCGTGAAGCCTGTCTGATCAACATTCATGCAGAAAGTGGTATTTCGGGCACCTCTATCGGGGAAACCGCGCAGTTGCTCAGAACGATATCGTCACTGTATGACACCGCCGCGCGGGCGGCGGCATCACTGTGATATTAAGGACGCCTGAAGAGGGTAATACTTCGTCCGGGCAGCTCGTAATCCACGGTGCTGGTGAAGACCTCTCCGGGAGTCGTATCCGCAGCCGTTGACAGTTCCAGCACCCAGCCCCCTTCACCAAACTGCGGGATCTGGAACGGGACGCTGCCTTCAAAGGGGTTAAAGAGCATCAGCACATCGTGCCAGATGCCCTCTTCCTGTTTAAGGTCCGGCCGGCTGATAGAGACACCGAGCGTCGAGCCTTCATCCCACTGTTCAGACTGCTGCGGGCCGCCACCGGCATTGAACCAGCGGATTTCAAGCCCGTCACGCCAGCTTTCACGACGTAACAGCGGCTGTTCTGCACGCAGTGCAATCACACGCCGGGTAAAGTCGCGAAGCGCAGTGTCGTTTTCAGACAGCCCTTTCCAGTTAATCCACGAGATCTCGCTGTCCTGGCAATAGCCGTTATTGTTGCCCTTTTGCGTCCGGCCAAATTCATCCCCCGCCAGCAGCATTGGCGTACCGTGGGAGAAAAAGAGCGTCGTCAGGAAATTACGTTTTTGTCGCTCACGGGTAGCGATAATATCCGGATTTTCTGTCGGCCCTTCCTCGCCATAGTTGCAGGAGAGGTTTTCGTTATGTCCGTCGTTATTCTCTTCGCCATTATCGGCATTATGCTTCTCGTTAAAGGAAACCAGATCGTTTAGCGTAAAGCCGTCATGGGCGGTAATAAAATTGACGCTGGCCCAGGGGCGACGGCCGCGCAAATCATACAAATCACCGGAGCCGAGCAGTCGTGCGGCAAAATCGGTGGAGACATTATTGCCCTTCCAGTATTCCCGCACGGTATCGCGATATTTATCGTTCCACTCCCCCCAGCCTGGCGGAAAACCGCCCACCTGATAACCCCCAGGACCTATGTCCCAGGGCTCACCGATGAGCTTGAGTCTGGATAAAACAGGGTCCTGACTGATGGCATCGAAAAAGCCACCGCGCGGATCAAAACCTTCAGGTTCACGCCCAAGTATGGTCCCCAGATCGAAGCGAAAACCGTCAATATGCATGGATTCAGCCCAATAACGCAGCGAATCCATAACCATCTGCAACACGCGCGGGTGCGATGTGTTTACGGTATTTCCCGTACCGGTATCATTGATGTAGTACCGGTGCTGATCCGGCAACGTGCGGTAGTAACAGAAGTTATCAATGCCCTTAAATGAAAGCGTCGGCCCCAGTTCATTCCCTTCCGCCGTGTGGTTATACACCACGTCAAGAATGACCTCGATGCCCGCGTCGTGGTATGCACGCACCATGTCGCGAAACCCCTGAATACCCGCAGGTCCGTAATAGCGAGACGCCGGGGCAAAAAAGCCCAGCGTGTTATAGCCCCAGAAGTTCTTTAACCCTCGGTCGAGCAGGTGCTGATCGTCCGGGAACCAGTGAACGGGAAGCAGCTCAACGGACGTAATGCCCAGACTTTTGATGTAATCAACTGAGGCTTTATGCCCCATCCCCTCGAACGTGCCGCGCAGTTCAGGCGGAATGGCCGGATTAAGCTGGGTGAACCCCTTCACGTGGCTCTCATAAACGACGGTATTCGGCCAGGGAACGTTCGGCCGGTTGTTATCCTGCCAGTCAAAAGCATCCGGGTCGATGACCTTGCATTTTGGCGTGAAGGGCGCGCTGTCACGCGTATCAAAACTCAGGTCCTTGTCTTCATGCCCCAGTTCATAGCCGAAATGGGCCTCGTTCCACTCGATATCACCCACCAGTTCGCGTGCATACGGGTCAACAAGCAGTTTATGCGGGTTGAATCGGTGGCCGTTCTCCGGGTCGTAAGGCCCGTAAACACGATACCCATAAAGCGCACCCGGCTTCAGATCGGGCACGTAGCCGTGCCAGACTTCATGGGTATATTCCGGCAGCTCCAGACGGGCGATTTCCGTTTTACCCGTGGGATCGAACAGGCACAGTTCCACGCGCTCGGCGTGAGCGGAAAAGAGAGCGAAGTTAACGCCCTTGCCATCATAATTAGCGCCTGGCTGCTGGCCATGACCGGCCCGGATTTCAAACGTTTGATCCTTTAGCATTGTTATTCTCCGTGTTTATTCGCAAGTAAGCAGAACCAGCAGGTATCCCGATTCAGAGGTCAAATCCAGCGTTTCCTCCAGCATCCTGCTTTCACCGGTAAACAGATCCCGGTAGCGCTTCCCGGTCAGTTCTTCGGGTATGGCGACCGTGGTATTGGCCCACAGCGTGTCGGGGGTTGTTACATCAAAAACCAGACGCGGCACGGCGACAATCAATGCAGAGTCGTCTTTGACGCGAGCATAGACAATCAGGTTATTTTCGCGCTCGCCGCTCACTTTTAACGGCAGCCAGTCACCGTAGCGGAAAAGCGCCGGATAATGCGGCCGGAGCCGTAATAGCGTCGCCGTGACGTACTGCTTCACACTTCCGTCTCGCCAGCGCTGTTCGTGATGAAACAAACCCGAATCGCCGATACTGAGGTTAGCCCTGAGCACCGCAAAATCCGGCTCGCGGCGGTTATCCGGATCGACCAGGCTACAATTGAGCGCTTCACTTCCCTGATAGATATCCGGCACACCGGGCGCGGTCAGCTTGATGACCGTCTGGCTCAGGCTGTTCATGAGCCCGGCGCGGATGAACGGTTGCAGAGATTCACAAAAATCATGCAGGAACAGCGTGTTATCCGAAGAAAGCAGATGCCGCACATAATCCAGCACCACGTTTTCATAGCTTTCGTTGCTGTCGATCCAGTCGGTACGTTGCTTGGCCTCGCGCAGTGCTTTTTCAATGAAGCCGAGAAAACGATCTTCGAGTGATTTCAGCCCGTCGCGATCGTCCGGCGATAACGTTGCAGGCCAGACGCCAGCAAGTGCCTGATAGATCATCCAGGTATCGGCCGCGTTCGGCGCGGTGCCGTCATTAAGAAAACGCACCTGCGTCTGGTTCATTTGCCGCCAGCGCGCCAGGTTTTCGCCCCACTGCTCCGGTGCTTCCGTCAGCGTGTAAAGGCGCGCACGCGCATCCTCGCCGCGCTTGGTATCATGTGTTGACGTCCCCAGCAGCGCGTCAGGCTGACGGGCAAGACGGATGCGCATCTCCTGGTGAAAACGCGCCAAAGAGAAAGCCTGCGGAGTCGGGTCGGCCCCCACTTCATTCAACGCAAGCTCCAGGTTATGGCGAAAGAACAGCGTATCTTCTACCGATTTCGCCATCAGTGGCCCGGTCAGCTGTTGAAAGCGGGTTCTGAAAAGTGCTGCCGCGTCTCGGCTGTGCGGCTGCACGTCGCCGGTCAGGATACGCATGATCAGGCTAAGTGCGGGTTCAGGGGTAGTAATGCGGGCGACAACGCGATTAAGCAGCGCAACATCGGACGGCGTTAACCCTTCAGCCGTGCCGTAGGTACGGTAAACCGGAAAAGCGATAAGCAGTTCCCGCAATGTGTGCCGGATGTCGTCACTGTGGAGCGCAAGTCCGTTTTGCCGGGCCAGATCCGTGGCGATGGTCAGTAACGTCGTGAATTCACCCTCAAAGTTGCGATCGGTCATCAGACCTTTGGCGTCACGCAGCGCATCATGACGATCAACCGTTCCGCCCACCGTCTGGTCATGAATATTTTCGAGGCGTTCCAGGTTGTTGTCGTCCACCAGCACTTCGGCAAGCGAGGCGATAAATTCATACCCGGTCGTGCCCGATACCGGCCATTCGGCGGGGAGTTGCTCCCCCTTCGCCAGGATTTTCTCAACCGTGATGTAACACGCCGGGCCGGTGGCCTGGCGCAGACGCTGCAGGTAACCTAATGGATCGGCAAGCCCATCAACGTGATCAATCCTCAAGCCATCAACAACGCCAGCGTGGACAAGATCCAGGATCAAACGGTGCGTATCGTTAAAAACTGCTTCATCTTCAACTCTGACACCCACAAGGCCTGTGATCTCGAAGAAGCGCCGCCAGGAGAGCTGCTTCGATGCCTCTCGCCAGGACATCAGCCGCCAGCTTTGCGCCTCGTGCAGCTCTGCAAGGGTTTTATCATCCGCAACGGTTGCCGGGTTAAGAGGATAGGCGGTGTCATAATAGACCAGTGCTGCCTTTCCGGTGACAGTGTCACGTTTTAACGTGATTGCCCCCTTCTCCAGCTCCGCCTCAAAAGTATCGCCGAGAAACGGTAACGTCAGCGGGCGCGACCAGTCGATATCAAAATAGCGTGCATAGCGGCTCTGCTGACCATACTCAATGACGTCCCGCCACCAGCGGTTTTCAAGGGATGTCGACATATGGTTAGGGACAATATCCAGGATCAGCCCCATCCCTGCCTGACGGAGCGCGCTTGCCATCCGATCAAAACCCGCGCGCCCGCCTATAGCGGGCTCTATCTCATTCGGGTCGACCACATCATAGCCATGCGTGGAATCATGGGTGGCCGTAAACACCGGTGATGCATAAAGGTGACTAATGCCGAGATCTTTCAGATACGGCACCAGTTCAACAACGCGATCAAAGGTCATTCCATTGCGAAACTGAATACGGTACGTAGCGGAAGGGATCATAACGAGGCGTCTCCGGCAGCAAAGCGAACAACGACGCTGTTCGGAAGCAAAACGTCGTCTGCCTCCGGCCAGGTAAAGAGGGTTTCTCCCGGCAGTTCGGGTAATTCAACGCTTTTTTTACCGATATTGAGCGCCAGCGACAGCGTACCTGACGGGAATCGCCAGCTCACCGCAACCATGCCAGGCACCGCCTGCAGAACGCTTCCCTCCACGGCACCGGTTTGTCGAAGTAGTGGCACAATATAGCGATGACGCAATAAAAGCAGGTTTCTCGTCAAACGCAGCCATGCTTTTCCTTCGTCGGTTGTCGCCTTATTCCAGTCGAGTTTTGAACGTAAGAAGGTGCTTATCGCATTCGGGTCCGGGACGGATTCATCGTGACCGGCATGGCCCGTAAACTCTTTTGCGCGCCCTTCCCGCACGGCGTTAGCAAGATCGCCGTGGAAATCGGTGAAAAAGAGAAACGGATGGGTTTCACCATACTCTTCCCCCATAAACAGCAAAGGAATGTGGGGCGAAAGAAGCAGTGCGGCAAGTAAAACGCGTGTTTTATCAGGACCAGCAAGCGTGATGAGCCTGTCTCCCTGCGCGCGATTACCGATCTGGTCGTGGTTTTGAATAAAATCGACAAAGAATGTTGGCGGCTGAGTATGGCATTCCACGCCGCGCGATTTCCCCGTCTGAAGCGAAATTTCGCCCTGGTATACAAACCCTTCTGTAAGCGCCCGCGCGAATTTTTTCTCAGGCTCAAACGCAAAGTCCTGGTAATAAGCGTGCGTCTCGCCAGTGGCAAATACATGTGCGGCGTTGTGAAAGTCATCATTCCACTCGGCGGTAAAGAGCGGCGTCTTGCCCTGTTCATCCCGTGGATGCAGGAAAATGACGTTGCGGCTATCTTCCGTGGTGAGATGGATATGACGCTCAGGGATCACCTCACGAATACGTTCAGCGATCGCCTGTAAGATATGTGTTTCTGAAGAATCAATAATCTGATCAATGGCATCGAACCGTAACCCGTCCAGATGATATTCCGTTAACCAGAATAACGGTGCTTCAGTGATATATTGCCTGACGGGTTCCACGTCATAGGCAATGCCGTTGCCCCACGGCGTCATGCGATCCTGGTGAAAAAAAGCCGGTGACAGCAGTGGCAGATAGTTACCTTCGGGGCCGAAGTGATTCAGAACGATATCCAGAACCACCGAAAGCCCGAGCCCGTGGGCGGCGTCGATAAAGGCATGAAAATCATCCGGCGTGCCATACGCTGAATGTGGCGCATAGAGCAACACGCCGTCGTAACCCCATCCCCGTGTCCCGCCAGACTGAGAAACGGGCATCACTTCAAGTTGCGTAATACCCAGTTCTGCCAGCCAGGGGAGTTTATCGATAGCGGCCCTGAACGTCCCTTCCTGAGTAAACGTCCCCACGTGCAGTTCATAAATGACCGTCTCTTCCCACGGACGCCCTTTCCAGGCCTGGCTTACGTGATGCGAAACGCGCGAGTCAATAACCACAGAAGGCCCGTTCACATCACCTTTCTGCGCCCGCGAGGCAGGATCGGGTATCGTCATGCCGTCCTGTAAAACGAACTGATACTCCGCGCCGTGATTAACGCCTGTAACGTCAACCTGAAACCAACCGTCGCCTGCAGCCACCATCGGAATATCCTTTTCCGCAAGCCGCAACGTAAGCATTTTTTGCCCTTCAGCCCAGACGCGAAAACGTACAACGTCATCGGAAATAAACTCAGCACCCCAGTGTTTTTGAAACATTCTGGATTCCATTCATTGTCCTCGAATGAGCCACGCTTTACGCGCAACGAAGTACAAGTTTAGTCCAGGATGAAAAGAGTGTTATGGCTGCGGTTTAATCACCAGATTTGTCTGAATGTGTTATTTTTGCCCGCTCACGCACATTTAGCGGCTAATCTTGAAATTCACTCGTTAAGGAGGCCGGTATGTCTGCAGGAAATAACCCCACACTTCATTATCCTCGCCCACCGTTTGTGGAACAACCGCAACAGGCCCCAGGGCTGGCATCAGAAATGAAACCCTTACCGGATCATGGCGAAACAAGCTATATCGGCTCAGGGAAACTTTCAGGGAAAAAAGCCTTAATCACCGGCGGAGACTCCGGTATTGGCCGGGCCGTTGCCATCGCCTATGCGCGTGAAGGTGCAGACGTCGCCATTGGTTACCTGCCGGAGGAAGAGGCCGACGCAGCGTCGGTGATTGCCCTAATCCGGGCTGAGGGCCGCAAAGCCATAGCGATCCCCGGCGATATCCGGGTTGAGTCTTTCTGCGATACCCTGGTGGAAAAAGCGGTCGCTGAACTGGGCGGGCTGGATATCCTGGTCAATAACGCCGGACGCCAGCAATACTGCGAATCTATCGACAATCTCACCACGGCGGACTTCGACGCGACATTTAAAACCAACGTCTATGCCCCTTTCTGGATAACGAAGGCCGCCCTACGTCATCTTTCCGCCGGTGCCGTTATCATCAATACCTCATCCGTCCAGGCGTTTAAACCCAGTGGAATTCTGGTGGACTATGCCCAGACCAAAGCCTGTAACGTTGCATTCACCAAATCACTGGCGAAACAGCTTGGACCGCGCGGGATTCGGGTTAACGCTGTTGCGCCAGGGCCGTACTGGACACCGCTTCAGTCGAGTGGCGGCCAGCCACAGTCAAAAGTGCAGAAGTTTGGTGAAGATACGCCGCTGGGCAGGCCGGGCCAGCCGGTTGAAATCGCTCCGCTTTATGTCCTGTTCGCATCCGATACCTGCTCGTTTGCGTCCGGGCAGGTATGGTGTTCCGACGGCGGAACGGGTGTCGCATAATCCGCTATCTCAGGCCTGTCCGTCATGGACAGGCCTGAGCGCGCAGGAATGTTAATAAGTAAAATTGCCGCTTACCCGCCTTTCTTGTACCCTTTCATCGTTTATCCCCCCATAAAAACTGAGACAACCGGGCCACATGACTGCACACATTTCTAAAGATCCTTTGCATGGCGTAACGCTGGAAATGCAGGTAAACGCGCTGGTTGCGCGATATGGCTGGAGCGAACTGGGCAACCGAATCAAAATCAACTGTTTCAGAAAAGACCCCAGCGTCAAATCGAGTTTGAAATTTTTGCGCCGCACCCCGTGGGCGCGTGCAGAAGTTGAAGCGCTGTATCTGGATTCCCTGAGTGATAACACAGACGTTGAAGCGGATGTCCCGGCCTTTAACCCGTGGACCAACAACAGATTGACCAGGAACTAAAACATCCATGTCGCGACATGTAAAACGGATTGGTGCGCTGGCTGGCTGCGCACTTTTACTTGTTAGTTGCTCCTCAACGCCGCCGAAATCTCTGGTTACGCCGCTGCCGTCCGTGAATAAACCGGCTCAGCAGGCAAATGTGCCTGTCCGTGGCGTCTGGCTGACGACGGTTTCGCGTCTTGACTGGCCACCGGTCTCGTCGGTGAACGCCATCAGCGCCGATCAACGTATTCATCAGCAGCAACAGGCGCTGAAAGATAAGCTCGATAAGCTGAAAAGCCTCGGTATCAACACCGTGTTTTTTCAGGTGAAGCCAGACAGCACCGCGCTCTGGTCGTCTAAAATACTGCCCTGGTCCGATATGCTGACAGGCAAAATTGGCGAATACCCAGGGTATGACCCCCTGCAATTTATGCTCGACGAAGCGCACAAGCGCGGCATCAAAGTCCACGCCTGGTTTAATCCGTATCGCGTATCGACGAATACCAGGCCCTCAACCATCGCCGAGCTAAACCGAACCTCGTCGTTACACCCTTCCAGTGTTTTCGTGCAGCATCCGGAGTGGGTTCGCACAGCGGGCAATCGCTTTGTGCTTGATCCGGGCATCCCGGACGTTCGGGACTGGATCACCCAGGTGGTGGCCGAAGTCGTGTCTCACTATGCGATAGACGGCGTCCAGTTTGATGACTACTTCTACGCAGAATCGCCCGGTTCAACCCTGAACGACTCGCAGACCTACAGGCGCTACGGCCAGGGATTTACCTCAAAAGCGGACTGGCGTCGTCACAATACACAAGAGCTTATTGTGCAGGTTTCCAGAGCCGTTAAGCAGTTGAAACCCGATATTGAATTTGGCGTGAGTCCGGCAGGCGTCTGGCGCAATCGCTCCTTCGACCCGGCGGGTTCTGACACGCGCGGTGCGGCCGCGTATGATGAGTCCTACGCCGACACGCGTAAGTGGGTACAGCAAGGACTGCTGGATTACATCGCGCCACAGATCTACTGGCCTTTCTCACGAGACGCTGCGCGGTATGACGTGCTGACAAAATGGTGGGCAGAGGTGGTGAAGCCAACCCATACCCGCCTTTATATCGGTATCGCATTCTATAAAGTGGGCGCACCTTCCAGAAATGAGCCGGACTGGACGGTGAACGGCGGCGTACCGGAACTGAAAAAGCAGCTTGATTTGAATGACTCACTGCCGAACGTCAACGGCACGATCCTGTTCCGTGAAGACTATCTCAACCAGCCGCAAACGCAGGACGCAGTCAGCTATCTCAAAGGCCGTTGGGGAAGCTAAGCGTTAAAAATCGGGCAGAAACAGCACACTTCTGCCCGATTTAACTACGGCTTCGGTCCAAACATGTCCAGCAATTGCTTTTCGTCCGGCATCCCTACCACCTGCTGAAGCTCATTTTGCCCATTCATATAGTAAATGGCCGGCGTGGCACTGGCTCCCAGACTGTCCATTAATGTCTGGTGTTTTTGCAGTGTCTCAACGGTTTCACGGGACGCACTGCCCTCCGGTTTTGGCAATGTTTTACCGCCAGAAAGCTCGTACTCTCGCCAGGCCGCAACCGGATCTTTCGCCGTCAAAATTGCAGAAGCATATCGCCCGCTATCAGAATTAAGAAAAGCCACCAGTAGCGTATTCAGTTGAACCTTCCCTGCCTTCACCCACGGCTGAGCCTCGGACCAGAAGGCTTTGCAGTACGGACAGAACGGATCGGCAAAGACGAAGACTCTGCGTGGCGCGTTATCTGCCCCCTCTTTCAATGGGTGTGCTGCATTAAGTGTCTTCCACATCTCGCGTCCCAACGGGGCGTAAATCTCTTTCTGAAAATACGCCTCACTGAGGTTTTTCCCTTTTTCATCGTACAGATAGCCGGAAACAACATGTTTTCCGTCAGGTGTCAGAAAAAGGGTAACGCCCATGTCCTGATATTTCCCCAGCCAGGCAGGGGCACCGCCGGGAGCGTCAATCTTTTTAATGATCGTGATATCTTGCTGCTCGCTGAAGTTCTTCACTGCATCCGGTATATCATCAGCGGCCTGGGTTAGCCCTGACGCCATCAGCAGTGAAAGTAACAGTAATTTTTTCATAACTCATTTAGCCTCTTGCGATGTGCAGATATCACTTTCTCATGACGTTCAGGCGTGAGCGGGCAAACTGAAGCTCGAAATGCTCTGCGTTAAATGCTGCGCCTGCTCTTCCAGAGACGCGGCAGCGGCGGCGGACTCTTGTACCAGCGCGGCGTTCTGCTGCGTGACACCGTCCATCTCCGTCACCGCCTGACCAACCTGGCCAATACCACGGCTCTGCTCTTCAGAGGCAACGGAAATCTGCTCCATCAGGGTATTCACTTTATTGACAGAATCAATGATTGAATTGATAACCTCTCCAGATCGATTCACCAGTTGCGCGCCATCTTTGACGCTGGCGACAGACTGCGCAATCAGGTTCTCGATATCTTTCGCGGCTACCGCACTCTTCTGGGCCAGGGTGCGCACTTCGCTGGCCACCACTGCAAATCCACGCCCCTGGGTACCGGCTCGTGCCGCTTCAACGGCCGCGTTGAGCGCCAGGATGTTGGTCTGGAACGCAATGCTGTTAATGACGTTAGTAATGTCCTCAATACGCTTTGAGTTTGCGGCAATGGTATTCATCGTTTCGATGACTTCACGGGTCACGGCTTCCCCGGTGTGGGCATTTTTCACCGCGTCCTGAACCAGTTTACCCGCCTGACAGACATTCTCGGTGTTGTTCGCTACGGTAGCACTCAGCTCTTCCATGCTGGCGGCAGTTTGCGTCAGCGCAGACGCCTGCTGCTCAGTACGGGAAGCCAGGTCGATATTCCCGGATGCAATCTCCTGTGCCGCGTGAGTCACCGTATGGCTGGCATCACGCACCTGCGAAATGGTGGTGAGCAGCGCCAGACGCATCTGCTCCATTGAGCCCATCAGGTGGTCGATCTCGTTGCCGGAATGGGCTTTCACGGGAACAGGAATGTTCAGCTTACCGGCTGCAATCTGGCTACAGTGTTCGCGCGCAAGGTTGACCGGCGTAAAGACAAAGCGTTTCATCAGCAGGCTAACCGCGATAATAACCAGCACAAACAGTAGCGCAATCGCAGCAATAATCACCAGACCGGAAACAAAATTGCTGCTCGCATCTTCATTCAGGCTTTTGGCATATTTCTGGTGTACCGACAGCACCTGGTCGAGCACAATCTCATACTGCCGATCAAGCCGGGAAACGTCAGGGATTAACGCGTTAAATTTCGCAATATCATGCGCGGCGGCGGCATTAATCAGCGGCTCAAGCCCCTGATTACGATAGTTTCGCCAGGCATCCTGATAAGCGCTCACCAGCGGAGCTTCATCCGTCAGACGCGGCGAGTCCATAAAGGCGGCAAACGCATTGTCCGCTTTCACCAGGGCTTCTTTGACAGCCTCCAGCTTCGCAGACGCATCCGTAGTGTCCCCCGCTTCCACCATTTTCACATACTCCATCACCCTCACGCGCAGGGTGCGGCTATGGTTGATGGGATCAATAATTGATAACACAACCTGAATTTCTTTATTCACGTTATCCAGTGAATTATTGCTTTTGATGATGAGTCCAACGCTGGTGATGGTGCTGGCAACAAAGAAAAATAACAGAGAGAACAAAATAATCAGGGACGATTTTTTCAACGACATAAACACCTCAGGGATAAAATTTCCCTTTGGTTATCGGCCAGTTCAGATCTTTTATTAATTAAAGTTATTGAAGTGTTGAAATAACCACCAGGCTAGCGTGAAAAATGGGGCCAGTTAATATCACCGACGCCGTTAAGCTGCGGACGCGCAAACAAAAAACCCTGGAAGCGTCGAATACCGGCGGATTCAAGCCAGCACCACTCTTCTATCTTCTCAATGCCTTCCGCCACCAGCGTGATTTCGAGATCGGTACAGCAACTGACGATTGATTTCACAATCGCCTGTTTCGGCCCACTAAGGTGGATGTCGCAGACAATCTCCCGGTCGATCTTAATTTTATCCGGCTGAAATCGTGTGAGCAGCGAAAGCCCGGCATAGCCCGAACCAAAGTCGTCTATCGCCAGGCCGATCCCTTCCGCACGCAGTTGTTTAATGGCGCTATTAAATTTGTTAAAGCCGGAAATCATCTCGTTTTCGGTGACTTCTATGATCACCTGCTCCGGCTGAAGGCCATGTATCTTGATCTGGTGAACCAAAAATTCCACGGCCCCCGGCACATTCACCAGTGACATCGGCAGAAGGTTCACCGCCAGTTTATGGCCGCCGATACCCAGTTTTTCCGCCAGGGCAAAGGCGTAGGCTTTGGTCTGCAAATCGACTTCGTAAATTTTGTCCTGATCGAGCGTACTGAAGAAATGCTCCGGGCTACCGCCGTCATTGCCGCGGATCAGGGCTTCGAGTGAGCTGATTTTCCCTTCGGTAGGTTCGACAATCGGCTGCAGGGCAAACTGGCATGACTGATTGGCGATAAGCCCAATACCCTCTCCAAACGGCAGATTTTCCCGTGAAAGCGTCCATTTATCCGCGTCGAACATTGCACCGGACTGAGGCGGCATTTTCCCGGTAATGAACGTCTGGATAAATTTAAACACCCGGTCATCAGAAGCCAGATAACTTTCAAGTTTGCTGTAATGCAACACTGACTGAAGAACGTCTTTGGCCGATTTGACCTGCAGATCAAACAGCAGCATGCCGACATTTTCGAAGCGTCGGCGCGGCCCATAGTCCCGCATCAGTTCAACCACATTACAATGCCGCTTATCACCGCGAATTTTATGAAAGAGGTTAACCACGCTCTCTTCCGATCCTTCCAGGATTTGCAAAATTTCGCGGCCGTCAGAAAGCAAAATACCGGTGATATTCAACCCGGTATTACGGCTCCGGGCCTGTTCAACCAGCGAAACCAGCTGAGCGGATTTGCAGGATGGATGTAACTGGCTTCGATAAATGAGTGTAGTCAGCACAGTAACGGGTCCCAATGTGAGATATGCGCCTATAAGCTATTGTTTAGCATACTTCAACAGTGCTCACTAATATATAAGCCATACAAATGATTCATCACTTTTTCTGCGGCTCGGTATGCCTGTTGATCCGCGCCTGCATATAGTCATAGAACGGATTCGACGTCACGCGCATAAGCGCATCCTTTCCGACGCTTAGTACAGACGTTTCTCCCCACAGTGCAATTGTCCCGAGACTGATGCCATAACGGTTTTTAACCTCAGGATGGCGGCCATACAGATCGTCATCCGGTGGAAATGGCACGGCCACATGCGACAACGAGTAGACCTCTTGTGGATACCGAAGCGATAGCGGTACGACCGTTTCACGCGTACTGCCTGCGGGCGTGGTTTTCGCCACCGTATCGAAACTGTTTGCGTTAACGTTTGTCACAAGCGTGACACTGTAACGCCGCAGAGCAACAGGCAATAACCCGGATAGTGCTGTCCATGACGACGGTTTAAACAGCGGACGGAAACTTGCTGCCTGGTTAATATCAAACATCACCAGTTCACTGCCGTTTTCCGGGAGCTGATCAAACAGCCCGGTGACGACGGCACGCGTGCTGACCGTTGAGTCCATCACCGACTGAAACGCCAGAACCGGAGGGAACCCGGCAAGTTTATGCTCCCGCACATCGCGGCTGAGCTGCTGCTGTAATGCCTGCGTCAGCAACCAGGACTGGCGCGCCGCGTTAACCGGAAAGGAGTTATATTTGTATGGGTTATATTCCGGCGCGATATTAAGCCACGCTGCTTTCGCAAACGCGGGCAGCATCGCTGGCAACCCGGCCATTCCGGCAAAGCGGGCAAACGCGGTCACGCCAATCATGGGTGAAAGTAAGACCAGTTGCTGAGGCTTGCGAAGCACCGGCGTTTCCTGCGCATCAAGAGCATATTTCATCGCCAGCGCCCCGCCGTTGGAATACCCCACCAGATGCAGCGGCACATCTTCACCCGCCAGGCGCGTTGCTTCACGCACGGCAAGGCGTGTCGCTGCCAGCCACCTCTCCCAGTCAACGTCCGTCAGCGCACCGGGAGCAGTCCCGTGTCCTGGCAGGCGGGGAACGACCGCCACAAACCCTTGTCGCTGATAATTAAGGGCCAGGTGTCTTACGCTGTAGGGGGAGTCCGTCAGCCCGTGCAGCAGCACAACCGAACCACGCGGTTTTCCGGCTGGCATCAGCACAAACGAACGGTTGGCATCGGGCGAAAACTGACCGGGCCACACCAGGCTCTGGCGGTAATAACGGTTCAGCGCTGTACGCTCCTCACCTTTCGTTTTCGCCGTCACGTTCGCGTCTAAATCAGCAAAGATAGCGTTTTCTCTGGCGACATACTGCGTAAAGCTCGCGTTATCCATCTCCCGGACGGACATTTCATGTGCGCTCCAGGTGTGCCACAGATGAAGGTCAGGCCCTTGCTGCGAAAGGTACACGCGCACCGCGAGCAGCACAACCACCACGATCCCCAGCACCAGTGCCATTTTCTTTATGAGCGCCATCAGGCGCACGCTGATCCGCCAGGGCAGATTCGCCATGCCGCTATTCCTTTCATATTCACAGAGGCTATATCTTATCAAAAATGTGAAGGCACTGACGTATTCGCCAAATTCCCCCTTTCCTGATCCGACATTGCACCAAAAGTGAACTACGCTGCACAAATGTTGATCATTCGTTAAACATATATTGCATTAACTTTGTAGCACAGGCGGTTTTATGCGCCCTGTGAACATGGCACGCGTCATGCATTGTTAATCGGGTAACAAAAAACCGGCGTTTGACAGCCTGTTAAAAGCGAGGCGGTATGACGAAAAAAGCCGAAGTGCTGAACCGGATCGAAACAATGTTCAGCAAGCACACGCCCAGCGAAAAGCGGGTGGCGAGCTGGATGCTGGCCCATGCGGCACAGATCCCGTTTGAAACGGCGGAAAGCGTCGCGCTGATGACCGGAACCAGCGGGATCACCGTCGGACGATTTCTGCGTAAGCTGGGCTATCGCAATCTGGACGATGCCAAAAAAAGCCTGCGCGATCCGTATCAACCCTGGGGAATGAACGATCGCCTCGACTCCTGGCAGCAGCAGCGTCCGCTGTCCGACCGCATGCAGCACTCGTTGTCGCTGGAGGTGGACGCCATTACCCATGTTTATCAACTGGCGCAAAGCGACGCATTTAAGCAGATTGTCCATCGCCTTACGCATGCAGACGCCGTGTTCGTGCTGGGCATTCAGTCCACACGCGGGATCGCTAACGCGTTCTTCAGCCATCTGGAATATCTGCGTCCTCGTGTGAGCTACTCCGAAGGGTCGTCCGGCAGTTGGGTGGAATCGCTGAACTCCGGTTTTGCGCGTCCCTACATTGTACTGACCGACACCCGCGCCTACTCCGCTATCGCCCGCCAGTATTGCCGTGTGGCGAGTGAGAAAGCGATCCCGATGGCGCTCATTACTGATATCTGGTGTCCGTGGGCGCGGGATTACCCCATTGATTTACTCCAGGTGAAAACCGATACCGGCCATTTCTGGGATTCGCTGGCACCCGTGAGTTGTCTGTTCAACCTGTTGCTGTCGGGCGTGGTGGAGGCGCTCGGTGATGCGCTGCCGGACCGCCTGGCGGTAAACCGACAATTACAACAAGAGTTTGGTCAATTCGAACGCTAAAGGAGCGGAGCTATGCCCGAAGAGAGTCCACTGATTGACGTGGCGAAGACCTTTCCCACGCTGCATATCGATCTGAAATACGCGACCGCCGACAACATCACAGGCCGCCCGATTTATCAGGAGGCGCTGTGTTTGCTTCATGCCGATGCCGCCACCGCGCTGGCGAAAGCCGTCAGTATTGCCACGCTCGCAGGGCTGAAACTGGTGGTCTATGACGCCTACCGCCCACAGCAGGCGCAGGCACAACTGTGGGATGCCTGCCCGAACCCGAAATACGTAGTGGACGTGGCGATTGGCTCTAACCACAGTCGTGGCACCGCCATTGACGTGACGCTGATGGATGAGCACGACAATGTGCTGGATATGGGGGCCGGGTTTGACGAGATGCATGACCGTTCGCATCCGTACCACCCGTCCGTTCCGCCGCATGCGCAGCGTAATCGTCTGCTGCTCAACGCCATTATGTTTGGCGGCGGTTTTGTGGGGATCGGCAGCGAATGGTGGCACTTTGAGCTACCCGAGGCCGCCAGCTATCCCCTTCTTGACGATCGTTTTGACTGTTTTCCGTTGACGCACACATCCCTTTAAACCCGGAGCACTGCCATGAAAACAACGCTTCTCACAACCTTGATCGCCGCTACGCTGGCACTGAGCGCGCCTGTTGCGCTGGCTGCCGTCCCGAAAGATATGCTGGTCATTGGTAAAGCGGCCGACCCGCAAACGCTCGACCCGGCGGTGACCATCGACAACAACGACTGGACCGTCACCTATCCGTCTTACCAGCGTCTTGTTAAGTACAAGCCAGGCACCACCGAGGTTGAGGGCGATCTGTCGACGGGCTGGAAGGCATCCGATGACCAGAAGGAGTGGACCTTCACTCTGACGGACAAGGCAAAATTTTCCGATGGCACGCCCGTCACCGCCGACGCGGTGAAACTGTCGTTTGAGCGCCTGCTGAAAATCAGCCAGGGTCCTTCGGAAGCCTTCCCGAAAGATCTCAAAATTGATGCTGTAGACGAACATACGGTGAAGTTCACCTTAAGTCAGCCGTTCGCGCCGTTCCTCTATACGCTGGCGAACGACGGAGCCTCCATTATTAACCCGGCGGTGCTGAAGGCCAATGCTGCCGATGATGCGCGTGGTTTTCTGGCGCAAAACACGGCTGGCTCCGGCCCGTTTATGCTGAAAAGCTGGCAGAAAGGTCAACAACTGGTGCTGGTGCCGAACCCGCACTGGGCGGGTGACAAGCCGCACTTTAAGCGCGTTGCGGTGAAAATCATTGGTGAAAGTGCGTCGCGTCGCCTGCAGCTTTCCCGTGGTGACCTGGACATTGCCGATTCCCTGCCAGTGGATCAGCTTGCGGCCCTGAAACAGGAAGGCAAAGTAGCCGTGGCGGAGTACCCGTCCCTGCGCGTCACTTATCTGTATCTCAACAACAGTAAAGCGCCGATGAATCAGGTGGATTTGCGTCGGGCGGTCTCCTGGGCGACAGATTATCAGGGGATGGTGAAAGGGATTCTGAGCGGTAACGGCAAACAGATGCGCGGCCCGATCCCGGACGGCATGTGGGGCTTTGACGCCAACGCCATGCAGTACAGCTTTGATGAGGCCAAAGCCAAAGCCGCGCTGGAGAAAGTGAAAGATAAACCCGCCAGCCTGACCTTCCTTTACTCCGATAACGACCCGAACTGGGAGCCGATCGCCCTCTCCACCCAGGCGAGTCTCGGCAAACTTGGCATTAACGTCAAGCTGGAGAAACTGGCGAACGCCACCATGCGCGATCGCGTGGGCAAAGGCGATTACGACATTGCTATCGGGAACTGGAGCCCGGACTTTGCCGACCCGTACATGTTCATGAATTACTGGTTTGAATCGGACAAAAAAGGGCTGCCAGGAAACCGTTCGTTCTATGAGAACAAAGAGGTCGACGCCCTGCTGCAGGCCGCGCTGAAAACCACCGACCAGGCTGAGCGCACCAAAGACTACCAGCAGGCGCAGAAAATCGTGATCGACGAGGCGGCCTACGTTTATCTGTTCCAGAAGAACTACCAGCTGGCGATGAACAAAGAGGTCAAAGGCTTCACCTTTAATCCGATGCTCGAACAGGTGTTCAACATCGCCACCATGAGCAAGTAACGGTCCGCGCCGGGGGAAAGTGTATGACGTTCTGGAGCATTGTGCGCCAGCGCTGCTGGGGGTTAATCCTGGTGGTGGCCGGTGTCTGTATTATCACCTTTATTATTTCACACATGATCCCCGGCGATCCGGCCCGCCTGCTGGCCGGAGACCGCGCCAGCGACGACATTGTGCAAAGTATCCGCCAGCAACTGGGGCTGGACCAGCCGCTGTATATCCAGTTTGGCCGCTATGTAGATGCCCTTGCGCACGGTGATTTGGGCACCTCCATTCGTACCGGCCGCCCTGTGGTGGATGATTTGAAAGCCTTTTTCCCCGCCACGCTGGAGCTGGCGTTCTGTTCCCTGCTGCTGGCGCTGGTCATCGGCGTGCCGCTGGGAATTTTATCCGCAGTTTATCGCAACCGCTGGCTGGATCACCTGGTCCGGCTGATGGCGATGACCGGGATCTCGACGCCAGCGTTCTGGCTGGGGCTGGGTGTCATTGTGCTGTTCTATGGCCAACTGCAAATCCTGCCTGGCGGCGGCAGGCTGGACGACTGGCTCGATCCGCCTGCGCACGTTACCGGGTTTTATCTGCTGGATGCGCTGCTGGAGGGCAACGGTGAGGTGTTCTTTAACGCCCTTCAGCATCTGATTTTACCTTCGCTGACGCTGGCGTTTGTTCATCTGGGCATTGTGGCGCGTCAGGTTCGTTCCGCCATGCTGGAACAGCTTAGCGAAGATTACATTCGCACCGCCCGCGCCAGCGGGTTGCCGGGCTTGTACATCGTGCTGCGCTATGCCTTACCTAACGCAATGATCCCGTCCATTACCGTGCTTGGGCTGGCGCTGGGCGATCTTCTGTATGGCGCAGTGCTCACCGAAACCGTCTTTGCCTGGCCGGGAATGGGAGCCTGGGTGGTGACCTCCATTCAGGCGCTCGATTTCCCCGCCGTGATGGGGTTCGCGGTGGTGGTTTCGCTGGCCTATGTGTTGGTCAACCTGGTGGTTGATCTGCTTTATCTGTGGATTGATCCACGAATCGGGCGCGGAGGTGCCGAATGATGCTGACTCAGGAAACGCCCGTCCCCGTCAAAACCGCGAAACAGCGCATCGACTGGGCAAAACTGTTCTGGATGCTGCGTAAAAGCCCGCTCACGCTGGCTGGCGGCGTGATCATGATCCTGATGCTGTTGCTGATGGTCCTGTCGCCGTGGATCGTTCCGCACGACCCGAACGCGCTGGATCTGACCGCACGTTTGCAGGCCCCGTCTGCACAACACTGGTTTGGCACCGATGAAGTCGGGCGCGATCTGTTCAGCCGCGTGCTGGTGGGCAGCCAGCAGTCCATCGCTGCCGGGCTGGCGGTGGTCGCCATCGCCGGAGGAATTGGCTCGCTGCTCGGCTGTTTGTCCGGCGTGCTCGGTGGACGCGGCGACGCCATTATTATGCGGGTGATGGACATTATGCTCTCCATTCCTTCTCTGGTACTGACCATGGCGCTGGCAGCCGCGCTCGGTCCCAGCCTGTTTAACGCCATGCTGGCGATCGCCATTGTGCGCATTCCGTTTTATGTGCGTCTGGCACGCGGGCAGACGCTGGTGGTGCGCCAGTTTATCTATGTTCAGGCCGCCCGAACTTTTGGGGCCTCGCGCTGGCATCTGATCAGCTGGCATATCCTGCGCAACGCCCTGCCGCCGCTGATTGTGCAGGCGTCGCTGGATATCGGCAGCGCAATACTTATGGCGGCAACGCTCGGCTTTATTGGGCTGGGTGCGCAACAGCCCACGGCTGAATGGGGGGCGATGGTGGCCGTGGGCCGTAACTACGTGCTTGACCAGTGGTGGTACTGTGCATTTCCGGGCGCGGCCATTCTGATCACCGCAGTGGGTTTCAATCTGTTTGGTGATGGCATCCGCGATCTGCTTGACCCGAAATCGGGAGGAAAACAGTGATGAGTCAACCTGTTTTATCGATAGAAGATTTGCACCTGAGCTTTCCGATCTACCGTGGTGAAGTCCATGCGCTCAATCACGTCTCGCTGGAGATCCAGCGCGGAGAAATTGTCGGCGTGGTGGGCGAATCCGGTTCGGGCAAATCGGTTACGGCGATGCTGGCGATGCGCCTGCTGCCGGAAGGCAGCTACCACGTTCACAACGGGCAGGTAAAACTGCTGGGTGAAGATGTGCTGAATGCCCCGGAAAAGCAGCTTCGCCAGTGGCGTGGCGCAAAAGTGGCGATGATTTTCCAGGAGCCGATGACGGCGCTGAACCCGACGCGACGGATTGGTAAGCAGATGGTGGAGGTGATCCGCCAGCACCAGCCCCTTTCACGCCGCGAAGCGCAACACAAGGCAATAACGCTGCTGGAAGAGATGCAAATTCCGGATGCGGCTGAAGTGATGGCCCGCTATCCGTTTGAGCTTTCCGGCGGGATGCGCCAGCGGGTGATGATCGCCCTGGCCTTCTCCTGCGAGCCTGAACTTATCATCGCTGACGAACCGACCACCGCACTGGATGTGACCGTGCAGTTGCAGGTGCTGCGTTTGCTGAAACATAAGGCGCGGGCCAGCGGAACCTCGGTGCTGTTTATCAGCCATGATATGGCCGTCGTCTCTCAGCTCTGTGATCGTATGTACGTGATGTATGCGGGCAGCGTCATTGAAAGTGGTGATACGCAGACACTGATCCGGCATCCCGTCCACCCCTATTCCATCGGCCTGCTGCAGTGTGCCCCGGAAAACGGTGAACCTCGCGAAATGCTGCCGGCCATTCCCGGTACGGTGCCCAACCTCAGCCAGCTCCCGCGCGGCTGTGCGTTTCGCGAGCGCTGTTTTGCTGCCGGAGCAAAATGTGGCGAAACGCCGCGCCTGAAACCTCATGGTGCTGAGGGGCAACACGCCGCCTGCTGGTATCCGCAACGGGGAGAGTGTCATGTCTGATGTGTTACTGGAACTGGATCGCGTGCATGTGAACTTTACTGCGCGGAAAAACTGGCTCGGCCGCGTCACCGAACAGGTGCATGCCCTCAACGGTCTTGATCTGCAGATCAATCGCGGTGAAACGCTGGGTATTGTTGGCGAATCCGGCTGTGGCAAAAGCACGCTGGCGCAACTGCTGATGGGGATGCTCAGGCCGAGCACCGGTGCCTGTCTGAGGACCCGTAGCGCAGGCGGCATGCAAATGGTGTTTCAGGACCCGCTCTCGTCACTCGATCCGCGTCTACCCGTCTGGCGGATTATCACGGAACCGGTGTGGGTGCAAAAGCGTAGCAGCGAACGCGAGCGCCGCCAGCTGGCGGAAAACCTGGCGCAGCAGGTTGGCATTCGCCCGGAGTATCTGGATCGGCTGCCGCATGCTTTTTCCGGTGGTCAGCGTCAGCGTATTGCCATTGCACGTGCGCTCTCTTCAGACCCGGATATTATTGTGCTGGATGAACCGACCAGCGCGCTGGATATTTCCGTACAGGCGCAAATCCTGAATTTGCTGGTGACGCTGCAACAGCAGCGTAATCTGACCTATGTGCTGATTTCACATAACGTCTCGGTAGTCAGGCATATGAGTGACCGTGTGGCGGTGATGTACCTCGGGCAGATTGTCGAGCTGGGCACTGCCGCTCAGGTACTGGGCCAGCCGCGGCACCCTTATACGCGCCTGCTGCTTGATTCTGTACCGCGTACCGGCGAACCGCTGGACGAAACCCTGGCATTGCGTAAAACGGAACTTCCCGGAAATCGCCATCTGCCCACAGGCTGCTATTTCCGCGACCGCTGTCCGCAGGCGACGGAAGGATGTGAAAGACCGCAGCCGTTACAGGCGTCAACGGAAGGACGGGCTGTACGCTGCTGGCGTAATCTGGAGGGCTAGCCGGGCATACGCCCGGCTCTGACTTAGTTCAGCTTATAATCCAGCGTGATTTCCGCTTTCAGCAGCTGTGAAACCGGGCATCCCGCTTTCGCTTTCTGGATAATGCCGTCGAACTGCTGCGGATCAATACCCGGCACCGTCACCTTGCTTTGCAACGCAATTTTGGTGATCGCAAAACCGCCATCGGTTTTATCCAGGGACACATCTGCTGTGGTATCAATGGAATCTGCCGTATAACCCGCCTCACCCAGCATCAGCGACAGCGCCATCGAGAAACAGGCGGCGTGCGCTGCACCAATCAGCTCTTCCGGGTTGGTGCCTTTTTCGCCTTCAAAACGGGTATTAAAGCCGTAAGGTTGTTGGTTGAGGACGCCGCTTTCGGTTGAGACCGTCCCTTTTCCGCGCTTAATGTCGCCAGACCAGTGTGCTGAACCGTGCTTATGAATCGTCATTCTTGCTCTCCTTTTGGCTTACAAAGGGTTAAGTATAGAACGCCGATCGTATTCTGCAGTTAAGACAGACGAGTCTTAGCGGATTGTCAGATATCGGGCCAGCGCATCCAGAAAGACGCGTTGAGCCGCAGGCTGATAATCTCGCGACTGATAAATCCCATAAATGCCAATTGATTTGGGCGTAAATGCGCTCAGTACGGGGACAAGAAAGCCCTGACTGAGCGCGGTTTGTGCCTCGCTTTCCGGTAGCATTGCAATCCCGCAGTGGTGAATTGCCGCCTCCATCAGTAGTGACGAAATGCTCGCACTCAGATTGCCGCTGACGGCAGCTGACACAACCTCTCCCTCAGCGGTAACAAAATTCCATGATTGCCCGGCAAAGAAGCTGTAATGCAGACAGTTATGCTGTTCCAGCTCCTCCAGCCGCTGAGGTGTACCGTTCGCGGCAAGATACTGCGGCGACGCGCAGAGTACCGAACGGCACTCCCCCAGCCGGCGGGCGATCATGCCCGGCTCCGGGTTATCGGTGATACGTATCGCCACATCAATACGTTCTCCAACCAGGCTCACCGGATGGTTATTCACGTCCAGCTCAATCCGTAACTGTGGATAACGCGTCAGCAGTTCGGGCAACACCGGCGCAATCATGTGCATGGCGGTAAAATGCGCGCAGGCCACGCGCAGCGTCCCCGCAGGGAGATCTTTCGCTGACTGATCTTCTATTTCCTGAGAAATCTGCGAGAGCGTGCGCGTTTTTTGCAGCACTTTTTCCCCTGCTACGGTCAGCGTGAGCTTACGCGTTGAGCGATTCACCAGCCGGGTGCCAGCCCATTTTTCCATCTGCTCCAGATACCGGCTGACCATCGGGCGAGAAATACCCAGCGCCCGCGCCGCAGCGCTCAGGCTCCCCAGTTCGCATATGCGGTTATAGACCTGGGCGGCGATAACGCGATCCATGTTGTGCTCCATCTGCTCGATTTATGAAACTAAGCATGTCGTGTTTCAGGAATTCTGGCAAATGCTGATATCCGTACAATAGAGCCTCCCCTGAAAAACAGAGACATTCCAATGAAGTTCACTCACCTTGCCGCACTGTGTACCCTTTTTACGCCAGCCGTTTTTGCCGCGCCGCTCACCATTGAAACTTACAACCCGCAGGAGAAAGGCATTTTTGCGGTCTCCTCCACGCTGGTTTACGGGCCTGAAGAGGCCGTGCTGTTTGATGCTCAATTCAGCGTGAAAGATGGCGAAGCGCTGGTCGAAAAAATCCGCCGCAGCGGCAAAATGCTCAACAAGATTGTGATCACCTCCGGCGATCCGGATTTTTACTTTGGTCTGCAGCCGCTGGTTAAAGCCTTCCCCAATGCCAAAGTGGTAGCGACACAGCAGGTCGTTGATCATATCAACGCCACTAAAGACGCCAAACTCGCCTTCTGGGGGCCACAGATGAAAGACGGCGCGCCGACGACGATTGTGGTGCCGCAGGTCATCGCCTCCACCACGTTTTTGATCGATGGTGAGAAAGTGGATATCGAACATGCTGACAGCTATGCGGCTTTTGTGTGGGTCCCTTCGGCCAAAACCATTTTAGGGGGTACGGGTGTATCCTGGGGCATACACGTATGGACGGCGGACACGCAGACAAAAGCGAGCCGCCAGCAGTGGCAGCGCACGCTGGACGCAATGGCGGCCCATAAGCCAGAGCGCGTGATCCCAGGCCATTATCTCGGCACGCCTCCAGCGGGAACCGGGGCCATCGATTTTACGCGCCAGTATTTGCAGCAATTTGACGCTGCTCTGGCTAAAAATAAAGATTCGGCTGGCGTAATCAACACCATGAAAAAAGAAAATCCCGATCTGGCGGAAGAGAGCTCTCTGGCGTTAAGCGCCAAAGTAAATACTGGCGAGATGAAGTGGTAATCGCGTAAACTTCTCCTGCTATATTTTTATAGCAGGAGAAAAAAACGAGAATCAACGGCAAGCAATATTACCCCTATTCTATTTTTCTAAACTCAAAAAATAATGATACGGCCCACGAGTCCCAACGCCCGTGCCAGCTACAAGCCCGCCGCACCCTGAGCTGGCAGTGTTCTCCTGACTTCTCCCGCCCCTTACAAAAAAAGACAAATTTACGTCACTGGACACCAAAAATTTAATTTTGTGCTACACAATGTGTTATTAATATTTCCAGGATGAATCTGAACCACATCAGCAGAAATATTTGTCACTCTGTTTGTGAATTACGTTTTTGCGAGCCGTACCATTAAACAGACAACGACACGGAGGCAGCATGTTTACTTATTACCCGGCAAATACCACAGCAGCACAACCCGAACTCGTTAACGCGATTGCACAGGGTCTCCACGCTGAGCATGGAGCTGTGACTGAAGATGACATTTTGATGGAACTGACGAAGTGGGTGGAAGCCACAGACAATGACATCCTCAGTGACATCTATCAGCAGACCATCAACTATGTTGTCAGCGGGCAAAATGCCCCTTTGTAAAAACCTGCTATGCTGGATCTGCAACCTAAGGGGTTACATTTCGTTTGCGAAAGCAAACTTGTCCTTAAAACTATCAACAGGATTGAGGAGTTAACATGAAATCGAACCGTCAGGCACGCCATATTCTGGGACTGAACTACAAGCTCTCTAATCAGCGTAAAGTGGTGATTGAGGGCGACAGCGAAACGCAAGTCACCCACGCCACCGGCAGGAAACGCCACGCAGGCAAGTAAGTTCCGGTAAGAAATCCACGACACCATCGGTAATCCCGATGGTGTTTTTTTTATGGGTTGCGGTAATTAACATTTAGCTCCTTTATAATACCGCCCGACCGCCCCCCGCAGAACAGGCCAGAAAGATGACAAACAGCAGTGTCAGGGACGGATCTTCAAAAAAAGAGTGAGTGACATGGACAACAAACTGAAAAAACATCGTTCCTTATATATCCCGTATGCCGGACCGGTTTTACTTGAATTCCCCCTGCTGAACAAAGGCAGTGCCTTCAGCATGGAAGAGCGCAGCAGCTTTAACCTGCTTGGCCTGCTGCCGGAGGTTGTTGAAACCATCGAAGAACAAGCAGAGCGCGCCTGGATACAGTATCAGGGCTTCAAAACCGAAATCGACAAGCACATCTACCTGCGTAACATCCAGGATACCAACGAAACCCTCTTCTACCGCCTTGTGCAAAACCATCTCGAAGAGATGATGCCGGTGATCTACACCCCTACGGTTGGCGCAGCCTGTGAACGCTTCTCTGAGATCTACCGTCGCTCCCGTGGCGTGTTCATCTCGTACCAGAACCGTCACAACATGGACGATATTCTGCAGAACGTGCCAAACCACAACATCAAAGTGATTGTGGTGACCGATGGCGAACGTATTCTGGGGCTAGGCGATCAGGGCATTGGCGGGATGGGGATCCCAATCGGGAAGCTCTCCCTGTACACCGCCTGCGGCGGCATCAGCCCGGCGTATACCCTGCCGGTGGTGCTGGATGTCGGCACCAACAACCAGCAGTTGCTCAACGACCCGCTGTACATGGGCTGGCGTCATCCGCGTATTACTGATGATGAATACTATCAGTTTGTCGATGATTTCATTCAGGCCGTGAAGCATCGCTGGCCGGACGTTCTCCTCCAGTTCGAAGATTTCGCACAGAAAAACGCCATGCCGCTGCTGAACCGCTATCGCGACGAGATCTGCTCGTTTAACGACGACATTCAGGGCACTGCGGCCGTAACCGTCGGCACTTTGATCGCTGCCAGCCGCGCGGCAGGAAGCCAGCTGAGCTATCAGAAAATTGTCTTCCTCGGCGCAGGCTCGGCCGGATGTGGTATCGCCGAGCAGATTATCGCCCAGACGCAGCGCGAAGGCTTAAGCGAAGAGCTGGCCCGTTCACGCGTCTTTATGGTTGACCGCTTCGGCCTGCTGACCGACGGCATGCCAAACCTGCTGCCGTTCCAGACCAAACTGGTGCAAAAGCGTGACAACCTGAAAAACTGGGATACCGACAACGAGGTGCTCTCCCTGCTGGACGTGGTGCGCAACGTGAAGCCGGATATTTTGATTGGCGTTTCCGGGCAGACGGGTCTTTTCACCGAAGAGATCATCCGCGAGATGCACAAACACTGTGCCCGCCCTATCGTAATGCCACTGTCTAACCCGACTTCCCGCGTTGAAGCGACGCCGCAGGACATCATCGCCTGGACCGAAGGCAATGCGCTGGTCGCCACCGGCAGCCCGTTCGATCCGGTTCTGTGGAAAGACAAACTTTATCCTGTCGCCCAGTGCAACAACTCCTATATCTTCCCCGGTATTGGTCTGGGCGTTATCGCCTCTGGCGCGTCGCGGATCACCGATGAAATGTTGATGTCTGCGAGCGAAACGCTGGCTAAACATTCACCGCTGGTGAATAACGGTGAAGGACTGGTGCTGCCGGAACTCAAAGATATCCATACGGTGTCACGTGCTATCGCTTTCGCGGTCGGCAAAATGGCCCAACAGCAGGGTGTCGCAGTAAAAACCTCTGCCGATGCGCTGCAGCAAGCGATCGACGATAACTTCTGGATGCCGGAATACCGGAGTTATCGACGCACATCAATATAATTGTTAGGACAGATGGCCCCTCTCCCACGGGGAGAGGGACGTTCAAAATCATTGGCTATATTTCAATCATTCACTATGTGTGACATCTGGAACATAACGGAATAGTTATTAATAGTATTGTCGAAAAAGAAGCTGAGTCGTAAATAAAAATTTAAAACATTCAAAGCCCCTTTTAAATTTCATGTTCCGAATAGCATATCAATGCGATTCGGATTTTATTTGTGGTTAATAAATTGCAGTTACGGCTTCTTTTATTTTTCATTAATTTCTCCATTTGGTTGTTGCGTATCAACAGCGCCAAAGGCATCTTCGACAATAAACATTAGTAATTGATAATGGTCCCAAAACCAACTCAATGACTAGCCAAACGCCGTTTCCCCCGCTACACTCACCTCATCCATTAACCTACTGAATATATAAGGAGGCCAATTATGCTGTACTGTGAAATTTTCAATGTTTCACATACATTTGGTGATCGCACCTGCTCAGGCGTTATCGATATCGTGCTGCGATAACTTCTGCTTGAGCGAAGACACCAACCCCTGAAATCCCTTCCCTCGGGCTTACTGAGTTATCGTCAGCGATGTTTGGCGAGGCATAAACATGCCTGTAACTCCTGGGTAAGCAACAATGAGCACTTTACTCACTGCACAATCTTTACGTGTTGATACGGCGTTTGGCACGCTCTTCAATTCTCTCTCCTTTACGCTGAAAAAAGGCGACCGCATTGGTTTGCTGGGCGATAACGGCTGCGGCAAAAGTACGCTTTTGAAGGTACTGGACGGCACAGTCTCCCCCGTAGCCGGAACGGTAGCACTGGCCGGACACTGCCTGCTGGCGCGCGTTGAGCAACATTTGCCGGAGGCGGTTTATCCGCTCACTTTGCGGGATGCGGTACTGGCGCAATTATCACCCGGCGAACGTGACAGCCTGCGCTGGAAAGCCGAAACGCTGCTGGCGGGCATGGGTTTCACGTCACAGGACATGGCGCTGCAAGCGGCCACGCTGAGCGGTGGCCAGCACACCCGCCTGCTGCTGGCGCGCGCGTTGATTAGCGAACCGGATCTGCTGTTACTGGATGAACCGAGCAACCATCTCGATCTCCCCACTATGCTCTGGCTGGAGCAATTCTTACAGAACTGGTCCGGCAGCTTTGTCCTGGTTTCGCATGACAGGCAACTGCTGGATGCTGTCACCAACGGAAGCTGGATCATGCGGGATAAGACGCTGCACTATTTTGCGCTTCCCTGCACGGTCGCACGCAAGGCGCTGGTTGCAAAAGACGAAAGCGATGCGCTGCGCCACAAAGCGGAGCAAAAGGAGATCGACCGCGTCGCCGCCAGCGCCAAAAGACTGGCGACCTGGGGCAAGGTCTACGACAACGAAGATCTGGCCCGCAAAGCGAAACAGATGGAAAAACAGGTCGAACGGCTGAAGGAGAGCCAGACGGAGGTCACGACAGGTAGCCCGTGGACACTCACCCTGCGCGGCGACGCGCTACGGGCTGACCGTCTGCTGGAGATGGAAAGCCTCGGCGTGCCGCCCGCGCCAGGATTACCTGACCTGTTCAACATCGACATTGCTCGTCTCAAAAGCGGCGATCGCATCGCGATTGTCGGCCGTAATGGCTGCGGAAAATCGTCGCTGATGAAACTGATCTGGCGGCATTTTACTGGCGAACAGGCGGAAGCTGGGCTGAAAATCCATCCGCGCGTATCGCCAGGCTATTACGACCAGACACTGCACCAGTTGCCGGATGATGCTTCGCTGCTGGATGCGCTGGAGCCGTTTGCACCCGATCCGCAAAATCGTAAGATGGCGCTCATTAGCGCTGGTTTCCCGTGGGCGCGTCACGGGCAAAAAGTCAGCAAACTGAGCGGCGGTGAACGCTCTCGCCTGCTGTTTGTCGGCCTGACGCTCGCCCGCTATAGCCTGCTGATGCTCGATGAGCCCACTAACCATCTGGACATGGAAGGCAAAGAGGCACTGGCAGAAACCCTGCAACAGTTCGAGGGCGGCGTGCTGCTGGTCAGCCACGATCGTCAGTTAATTAGCCAGAGCTGTAACCGTTTCTGGCTGATTGAAGACGGAATGTTGAGCGAATGGCACGACTCTGAAGCGGTATTTGAACGACTGCGAGAACGCGCGGGCCAGACATTACCGACGGCTTCGCCAGCGGCGGCAGACGCTCACTCTTCGAACGTTGACGATCTGCTGGAACGTCTTGTTGCGCTGGAAACGCTGCTGGAAGACGATTTGGCGCGTAAGCCGAAGCACCAAAAGCCGCATTTACAGGCGCAATGGCGTAAAGAAATTGAGCGGATAGAAACACAACTGTAAGTCTGCGCCCGGCGGTCCCCCGCCGGGCCAGTTAATTTCTGCGGTTTCTGGCAGAATTATCCACCCTTTATTGTTAGTAGAACGCTGTATTCTTTATCCGAAATCGAATCAAATGATGACATTATGTTGCTGTCGCCTTGCATTACAGCGCCAAAGTATTAATCCTTAAGAGGTATTACACCTGCTATGCAGATTCTTATCATGAACAAGGAGATACACATGAAGGCTGCTGTTGTTACTCAGGATCATCAGGTCAATGTTGCCGAAAAAAACTTACGCCCTCTTAAGCATGGAGAAGCGCTGCTGAAGATGGAATGCTGTGGCGTTTGCCATACCGATCTTCACGTAAAAAATGGCGATTTTGGCGACAAGACTGGCGTGATCCTGGGCCATGAAGGGATTGGTATCGTGAAAGAGATTGGTCCTGGCGTCACGTCACTGAAAGTGGGCGATCGCGCAAGCGTGGCATGGTTCTTCGAAGGTTGTGGACACTGTGAATATTGTAATACCGGCAACGAAACCCTGTGTCGCGCCGTGAAAAACGCAGGATATTCCGTTGACGGCGGCATGGCTGAAGAGTGCATTGTTACTGCCGATTACTCGGTAAAAGTACCGGATGGTCTCGATTCTGCCGCTGCCAGCAGCATCACCTGTGCCGGGGTCACCACCTACAAAGCGGTGAAAGTTTCCGATATTAAACCAGGCCAGTGGATTGCGATTTATGGTCTGGGCGGGCTGGGTAACCTTGCCCTGCAATACGCTAAAAATGTCTTTAACGCCAGGGTCATCGCTATCGACGTGAATGATGAACAGTTGAAGCTGGCGGCCAGCATGGGTGCGGATTTGACCGTGAACTCCCGCAGTGAAGATGCCGCGAAAGTCATTCAGGAGAAAACCGGCGGCGCACACGCTGCAGTCGTCACGGCTGTCGCGAAAGCGGCATTTAACTCCGCAGTAGATGCCGTGCGTGCCGGAGGACGTGTGGTGGCCGTCGGCCTGCCGCCGGAAGCGATGAGCCTTGATATTCCACGTCTGGTCCTGGACGGTATTCAGGTCGTAGGGTCGCTGGTCGGCACTCGTCAGGATCTGCTGGAAGCGTTCCAGTTTGCTGCGGAAGGCAAGGTTGTACCGAAAGTCACAATGCGTCCATTAGAGGACATTAACGCCATCTTTAAAGAGATGGAACAGGGCCAAATCCGTGGCCGTATGGTGATTGATTTACGCTCGTAAACCGTTAAAAATGCCCTCTCTCCAGGGAGAGGGCAAGCAATCAGGACGCGCTGCGTCTGTCTGCAATCCACTCCTGTACTTCAATCTGGAAGGTATCCGGCGCTTTGCGGTACATTTTGCGAGCCAGGTCGAGAATAGTATGGCGCGCTAACTCCTCTTCCATCCGCTGCTGTGCGCTGTCCATAACCGAGCGCACACCACACGGGCCGTCACACACCCACGCCGGAGGAGCGTCGTCAAATACGGCCAGCCGCTGACGCACTTCCCGACACTCAAACATATTCTTCTCTCCGTCAATGGCATGCGCCACATCCAGTACGGAGATCAACTCCGCCGGACGCGCCAGCTTAAAACCACCGCCCTTGCCTTCGGTACTGATCACCAGCCCGGCACGCGACAAACGGGTGAAGATCTTTCCCAGGTAGTCATATGGCACACCCTGCAGGGCCGCCATTTCCCGGACGCTCATCTCACGTTCGTTGCCTCTGGCATCCACCATACACATCAGACTATGGATGCCGTATTCCACACCGGAACTGTAAAAAGCCATGGTTAACTCCGAAGTTACTGTTGCGGCCATTATAACGATTTTTAACTCAGAAAGAAGTTGTCGCAGTTAACTCCGACAAGTATAGTGGCAGTTATGTCAGACATACAGCCTGACTGTTAAAAAGGATCGAACATGAAGAAGCAAATTTTAATTGTGGGTAGTGGTTTTTCCGGAATGTGGGCTGCGGTGAGTGCCGCGCGACTGGCAGAACAGGAAGGCAATAACGGCCTCAAGATTGCCGTGCTGGCTCCCGCCCCGGAACTGCGCGTTCGCCCACGCTTCTATGAAGAGAAAGTTTCATCGCTGGTCGCCCCGCTCACCGACCTGTTTACCAAACTGAATATTGAATTTATCGCCGGCAGTGCTGAACACATTGATGCAAAAGAGAAAACTGTATCATACCGCGATGCAAACGGCGCTAAGGCAACGGTGTCCTGCGAACGCTTAGTGCTGGCGACAGGCAGCCAGACCAGACGCCCTCCGGTTGCCGGACTGGCCGAATACGCGTTTGATATTGACCAGCTGGAATCAGCCCGGCGGTTCGAACAGCACCTTGATTCGCTGGTCGATCGCCCGTCCACTCCTGAGCGCAATACCGTTGTGGTCTGCGGTGGTGGTTTTACCGGTATTGAACTGGCAACCGAACTCCCTGCCCGCCTTCGCGCACGTTTTGGTGATGAAACAAAGACTAATATTATCGTAGTTGAAAGAGGTGCAGTCATTGGCGGTCGCTACAGCGAAGCGTTGCGCAAAACCATAGAAGATGCCAGCAACGAACTGGGCATTGAATGGCGTCTGAACAGTGAAATCGAGGCTATTGACGCAACAGGCGTGACGCTGAAAAACGGTGAGCGAATTGCATCATCGACGGTTGTCTGGACGGCGGGCGTTGAGGCGAATCCCCTCAGCCAGCAGATCGCGGGCGAACGTGACACGCAGGGCCGTCTCATCGTTACTGAGTATCTGCAGGTGCCAGCACATCCTGACGTTTACGCCACCGGCGACATGGCGCACGCCAAAACAGACGACAAGGGCAATACCGCGCTGATGACCTGCCAGCACGCAATCCAGTTGGGTAAGTTTGCCGGTCACAACGCTGCAGCCAGTCTGTTAAACGTCGAACCCTATCCTTATCGTCAGGTGAACTACGTCACCTGCCTGGATTTAGGTGCCTGGGGCGCGGTGTATACCGAAGGGTGGGAACAGGTGGTGAAATCGGTTCGTGACGACGCGAAGAAGATCAAAATCGCCATTACCAATGAGCTGATTTACCCACCAGCAGCCGATCGCACCCTCGCGTTTGCCGCTGCCGATCCGCTGGCAAAATTTGTCTAGTCTCCTGCTACCGCTCCTTAACGGGAGCGGTTTTTAAGGCTCATGCCGTGCGTTCACTCGCGTGACGAGTTTTTACTTTCAGATGGGCATAAAGCAGCAGTGAGGTCATCGCGGAAAACGACAGGATAGCCGCGGGTAACGTGACATAGCTCCAGCTAAAACCGAGGGTGATCATCATCCCGCCAAAATACGCACCGATCGCACTTCCCAGATTAAACGCCACCTGCCCTCCGGCAGCGCCTAACAGTTCGCCCCCTTTTGCATTTTGCAGCAGCAGAATTTGCAGCGGTGCAGAGAGCGCGAAAAGCCCGGCGCAACAGATGAAGCCCATCACCAGCGAGGCCGTTTTCTGTTCACCGAAAGCAAAGAGCAGCAGCAGTGAAGCGACAATCACCAGATCGGTCGTCGCGGCGATGCGCAGCGGGCTATAACGGCCGGATAGTTTCCCGCTCATAAGATTACCGAGCACCATGCCCAGCCCCATCAGCATCATAATGATGGTCATCCCCCCTTCGGAGAAGCCAGACACATTGACCATAAACGGCTTAACAAAGCTGAACCAGGCGAACACCCCGGCATTGCCAAACATGGTGGCGGCAAAAATCAGCCACGGTTCCGGTTTTTTCAGAAAGTGAAACTGCTCGGTGAGCCTGGTTTCTGTTTTATCGTAAAGTTTCGGCACCCACAGCAGCACGGAAAGGATGACCAGCGCGTCGAACGCAGCGATCAGGAAGAAAGTGTAACGCCAGTGATATTCATGGCCCAGCCAAGTGCCGAGGGGAACACCGACCAGGTTGGCCACCGTCATTCCCGCCACCATCCCGGCCACCGCCACCGTGACCTTACCCGGAGGCGCGATTTTCGAAAGAATAATCGCCCCGACACCGAAAATGGCACCATGAGGGAAACCTGAGATCAAACGCCCCGCCGCCAGCCCCAGATACGAGCCAGACACGCTGAAGAGGGCATTACCGATGACGCACATCGTCACCAGAAAAAGCAGCGTCGATTTTAATGAGAACCTGCTGGAAAATAGCGCCACGATCGGCGCGCCGATCACCACGCCGAAGGCGTAAAAGGAGATCATATTCCCGGCGGAGGGAATCGAAATGCCGGTGTCATGCGCCAGCTCCGTCAACACACCCATAATGCCAAACTCAGCCATTCCGAGGCCAAACGTACCAAGCGCCAGCGAGAAAATTGTCTTTTTCATAACACAACCAGGCGTTAAAAGTTTATAGCGGGCATTATTGACCAATCTTGTATGGTGAGCCAGTTCAAATCAGTTTACTGACACATTAATCCATTAATTCAGGTGGATCACACGCCTGTTGCGGCCTCGCTCTTTATCGTGCCGGACAACCTGAGGATGACAATCATGGTGAGTAAGAGCAGCTGTTGATGTCGTAAATATCCTTTCAGGGATGTTGCTGAGCGATTGTGATATTACTGGAAGACGCCTCGCATAATTTATATTACCAGGGTAAACGGTATTGTCTTTTATTGGCGGCGGTTGATAATGACCGCACCAACAGAGGAGACGAGAATGAAACAATCTGCCATAACCAATCAGCCAGCTCATGGGCTGACTCATACATCATCCGGTCCTGCTGAACCTGGCCCGACTTCAAAACATAAGCTATCAGAGGAGGACCGCGCATTTATACGATCAATGAATGAATTTGTGGAAAAACATGGAACGATTACTGACGATGATTTTTTCAGGGTGCTTTGATGCTTAAACAATTTAATATCTATCGTAATCCTTCAGCAGCAACCAGGGATTGTCTTCCTTACTATATGCTCATCCAGGATGATTGTTATGATGATCTTGCCACACGCGTTATTGTGCCATTAATGAGAAAAAGTCAATTACCCTTATGGCAAAGCCATCTGGCACCGAGAATAAATATAGATTTTGAAACCTTTCTAATTTATTCGCCAATGATAAGTAATATTAATAATCAGAAAATTAACAATAAAGACTTTGTTTGTAATTTACGCAATGCTCGTCATGATGTTATAGCTGCAGTAGATCGTTTATTGACTAACACATGACTTAAGACCCCCCAGATAGACCCGCGCAAGCGACGCGCCGCCAGACAAAGCCGACGGCGCAGGAGAACTTACTTCATCCCTTCCGTACTCTCATTTTTCGCTTCCAGACGCTCAACATCACGATACCAGCGCGGATGATGTTTCTGCGCCCAGCGGCGACTCACCTTCCCTTCAATCATTCCTTTGATCGACCCTTTCACCCAGAACGCCATATACATGTGGATCAGGATGGCGTGGATCAAAATGATGGCCGAGGTCGCGTGGATCAGTAGCGCGTAACGAATCACCTGAATCGGGAAATAGTGCGCAAAATATGGACGCCAGATGATAACGCCGGTAACCAGTAGCACGAATATCATGCTCATGATGGTCCAGAACATCATCTTCTGCCCGACATTGTATTTGCCCACTTTCGCGACTTTATGCTCGTTCCCTTTCAGAACTTCGACAATCCCTTTCACCCACGGAATATCCTGCTTGTCCGGGATGTTGTGGTGTATGAAGCGCACAAACATAAACATCAGCACCACGAAAATCAGTACGCCGAAGAACGGGTGCAGAATGCGCCCCATCTGCGGTGTCCCGAAGGTTTCGGTCAGCCATTGCAGGGTCGGGAAGAAAAACGAAATCCCCGACACCGCCACCAGGAAGAAGCAGATCACCACCGTCCAGTGACAGGCGCGGTCAATAAACTTCGTGCGCACTATCATTTTCGACTTACTCATGATGTTCCTCCTCGTCCTCATCCACCTCTTTGTTTGGCCCGATACCGATATAGTGATAAATCAGCCCGGCAAAGGTGGCGATAAAGCCCGCCGCAGAGAGCGGTTTCAATGCACCTTTCCACAGATTGATCGAGGTATCGATCGCCGGATCTTTCGGCAGATTGTGGTACAGCTCCGGCTGGTCGTTGTGGTGCAGCACATACATGACGTGTGTACCGCCCACACCCGGCGGGTTGTAAATGCCCGCATTGTCGTAGCCGCGCGCTTTCAGCTTGTCCACCCGCTGTTGGGCCACCTCCAGCATCTCTTTCTTCGTTCCGAAGTGGATCGCGCCGGTTGGACAGGTCTTCACGCAGGCAGGCTCCTGCCCGACGCTGACGCGGTCCACGCACAGAGTGCATTTATAGACCCGGTTATCCTCTTTATTGAGGCGCGGGATATTAAACGGACATCCCGCGATGCAATAACCGCAGCCGATGCAGTTATCCTGCTGGAAGTCGACGATCCCATTGGCATACTGAATAATCGCCCCGGCAGACGGGCATGCCTTCAGGCAGCCCGGATCTTCACAGTGCATACAGCCGTCTTTGCGAATCAGCCACTCCAGTTTGCCGTTCTGGTCGGTTTCGCTAAAGCGCATCACCGTCCAGGATTTGGCGCTCAGATCGGCCGGGTTATCGTAAACCCCGACACAGTGTCCCACTTCGTCGCGGATATCGTTCCACTCCGAGCAGGCCACCTGGCAGGCTTTACAGCCCACGCAGGAAGAGACGTCAATAAGTTTGGCAACTTCGGCCTTGTAATCCCGCACGCGAGGCGCGGGAGTAATCGGGTTCGTCGCGGAGCGCTTAATAATGTCTTGTGTTTCCATCGCCATTTAATCGCTCCTTACGCTTTCTCGATGTTGACCAGAAACGCTTTGTATTCCGGCGTTTGCGAGTTGGAATCGCCGACGTTTGGCGTCAGGGTATTGGCGATGTAGCCTTTCTGCGCCACGCCTTCAAAGCCCCAGTGCAGCGGAATACCGACGGTTTCCACCTGCTGACCATGCACGTTCAACGACTGCAGACGACGGGTGACCACCGCGACAGCGCGAATAAAACCACGCTTGCTGCTTACCTTCACGCGATCGCCGTTGGCAATGCCTTTCGCTTTCGCCAGCGTTTCGCTTATCTCCACAAACTGTTCCGGCTGCGCGATGGCATTCAGCCGCGCGTGCTTGGTCCAGGTGTGGAAATGCTCGGTCAGGCGGTAGGTCGTTCCGACATATGGGAACTTGTCCTTTTTGCCTAAACGCAGCACGTCGTCCTCGTAAATACGCACAACCGGGCTGGAGACCACGTTCGGGTGCAGCGGGTTGGTGCCGAGCGGCGTTTCCATCGGCTCGTAGTGTTCCGGGAATGGCCCCTCTGCCAGCTTGTCGAGCGCGAACAGACGCCCCAGACCTTCCGGCTGCATGATAAACGGCCCGGTGTTACTTCCCGGCGGTGCGGTATTGAAGTCCGGGATATCGTTACCCGTCCACTTCGAGCCATTCCACTGGATCAGCATCCGTTTCGGGTCCCACGGCTTACCGTTGATATCTGCCGACGCGCGGTTGTAGAGCACGCGACGGTTCAGCGGCCATGCCCATGCCCAACCCAGCGTATTGCCAAGTCCTGACGGATCAGCGTTATCGCGGTTAGCCATCTGGTTACCCTGCTCTGTCCAGCTACCGGTGTAGATCCAGCAGGAAGACGCCGTAGTACCGTCATCACGCAGCAGCGCAAAGCTGGTCAGCAACTGGCCTTTTTTCGCCACGAGGTTACCATTCGCGTCATAGAGATCGGCCAGCGCCACGCCGTTATTCTCTTTCGCCACTTCTTCTGACTCAGGATGATCCGGCTGTTTGTAGCTCCAGCTCATCTTCAGCAGCGGCTCAGCGCCTTTACCGCCTTCAGTGCGGTACATCTCGCGCAGGCGATGGTAAATCCCGGCCAGGATCTCCCCGTCGTTGCGCGCTTCACCCGGTGCGTCCTGCCCTTTCCAGTGCCACTGCAGCCAGCGACCAGAGTTGGCAATCGAACCGTCTTCTTCCGCAAAGCAGGTGGATGGCAGGCGGAACACTTCGGTCTGAATCGACGCCGGATCGACATCGTTCGATTCACCGTGGTTCTGCCAGAAAGTGGAGGTTTCCGTCACCAGCGGGTCGATGACGACCATGTATTTCAGCTTGCTCAGGCTGCGAACAACCTTGTTTTTATCCGGGAACGACGCGACCGGGTTAAAGCCCTGGCAGATATAACCGGTGACGTTACCCTTATCCATCATGTTGAAATATTTGATGACGTCGTAGGCCTGGTCCCACTTCGGCAGCCACTCAAAGCCCCAGTCGTTCTCTTTCTGCGCCGCATCACCGTAGAAGGATTTCATCAGGCTGACGGCGAACTTCGGATAATTGCTCCAGTAGTTCACCTGATCCGGCAGCGTGGCTTTCGGCGTATTCGCCGTGAGCCAGGTCTGGAAATCAGTCTGTTTTTCCGATGGCAGCGTCAGGTAACCCGGCAGGCTGGTCGACAGCAGACCGAGGTCAGTTAAGCCCTGAATGTTGGAGTGACCACGCAGCGCATTCACGCCGCCACCGGCCATCCCCATGTTGCCGAGCAGCAACTGGATCATCGCCATGGTACGGATGTTCTGCGCGCCCACGGTGTGCTGCGTCCAGCCGAGCGCATACAGGAAGGTGGTGGTTCGGTTTGCTGCACTGGTCGAGGCCAGCACTTCACACACCTTCAGGAAGTCCGCTTTTGGCGTACCGCAGATGTTTTCCACCACGTCCGGCGTATAGCGGGAAACGTGCTGTTTCAGCAGATTCCACACACAACGTGGGTGCGTTAGCGTTTCATCACGCATCGCATAGCCGTTTTCATCGAACTGATAGTTCCAGGAGGACTTATCGTACTGGCGTTTTTCGGCGTCATAGCCGCTAAACAGCCCGTCATCGAAGGCAAAATCATCCCGCACCAGCAGATTCGCGTTGGTGTAGTGCTTAACGTACTCCGCATTGATTTTGTTGTTTTCGATCAGGTACAACAGCACGCCAGACAAGAACGTAATGTCCGTACCGGAACGAATCGGCGCATAGATATCGGCAACCGATGCCGTACGCGTAAAGCGCGGGTCGACGACGATCAGCGTCGCATCGTTGTTGTTTTTCGCTTCCATCGCCCAGCGGAACCCCACCGGATGGGCTTCAGCGGCGTTACCGCCC
>OJJJ01000188.1_pt1 | contig 40123 bp, 38 predicted proteins | sample 1596311 | NCBI WGS metagenome assembly OJJJ01 (sample SAMEA4350140, study PRJEB24818) | metagenome | biome: human; feature: gut; material: faeces | place: Denmark | collected 2013-09 | reverse complement strand
CCTTCAAGTCCGATTGTCGACTTTATGGATGGATTCCCGAGTGGGCAAATGGGGCAGACTGTAAATCTGTTGTCGACGACTTCGAAGGTTCGAATCCTTCTCCATCCATTTAACTCAATATCGCGGGGTGGAGCAGTCTGGAAGCTCGTCGGGCTCATAACCCGAAGGTCGTAGGTTCAAATCCTGCCCCCGCAACTCTTGCCCAGATAGCTCAGTCGGTAGAGCAGAGGACTGAAAATCCTCGTGTCGCTGGTTCGATTCCGGCTCTGGGCATTCTAAAGGCAAATCTTTAGAAAAAACTAAATATGGGATATTAGCTCAGTCGGTAGAGCACTTGACTTTTAATCAAGGTGTCCGGGGTTCGAATCCCCGATGTCTCATCAGAATTAGAAAAGCAGGAATTTGATTCCTGCTTTTTTTGTGCTATAGGAAATTTTTTATGCATTGCACACTTTATTTTGTTGTAGAAAATTATGAGTGTAGTAAGCCAATAAGCTTATATAGATTAGAAGGAGTGAAAAGTTTGAGACCTTATTTATATGAAAAATTGACCTCATATGAAGAGGAAAATATATATCCTTTCCATATGCCAGGACATAAAAGAAGGATTAAAAATTTAATTCAAAACCCTTATGAGATTGATATTACAGAAATCGATGGATTTGATAACTTAAATGATCCACAAGATATTATTAAGCAATCTATGGAAGAAACTGCAAAATTTTATGGAACAAAGAAAACGTTTTATTTAGTAAATGGAAGTACCGTCGGAATTTTATCAGCCATTACTGCTACTTGTAAGCGTGGGGATAAAATTTTAATGGCCAGAAATTGTCATAAGGCAGTTTATAATGCGGTTCGTTTATTAGAATTAGATCCTATTTATCTGCCACTTACTTATATTCCAGAGAGAAATATGTTTGGGGGTATTGATGAGGAGAGACTTTGTGAAATATTAAAGGAAGAAGAGGGAATCAAGGCAGTAATTATCACATCGCCAACGTATGAAGGCATTGTTATGCATATTGAGAGAACCAAAATGTGGATAAATCCTTATAAAATCCCTCTTATTGTTGATGAAGCACATGGAGCACACTTTCCGTTTTATGAAAATTTTCCCCAAAGTGCTATTAAAAAGGGAGCCGATATTGTAATTCAAAGTCTTCATAAAACAATGCCAGCCTTTACCCAAACCGCTTTACTTCATATTTGTACCGATCAAATATCAGAGGAAAAGGTACAGGATTCCATTAGTATTTATCAAAGTAGTAGTCCTTCTTATCTATTGATGGCAGGTATTGAATATGCAATTCACTATGGAATTGAGAATAAGAATTCTTTCAGGGAATATGAGAAGCTATTGGACTTCTATCGAAAAAAGATACAAGGACTAAAGCATATCTCTCTATTGGAAAAAGAAGAGCTAAAGCAATATGGGGCTTATGATTTTGATCCATGTAAACTTGTAATTTTCTTTCAGAATACAAAATTAACAGGGAATGAGATCAGTGATATTCTTTTAAAACAATATGGCTTACAAATGGAAATGTCAGAAAGGGATTATGTGATTGCCATTTCTACCATTTGTGATTCAAAAGAAGGATTTGATCGACTCTACTATGCATTAGAAGACTTAGATCGAAAGATAGGAATGGAAAACGGAGAAGATCCTAGTCATAAACAAGAAAAAATCCATGTTATAACCGATGGCCAAATAAAACGTTATCTTCCATCAGAGGCATTGCAGATGAAGACAAAGAAATGTAATTTAAACGAAGCAAAAGATGCCATTTGCGGAAGTTATATTTATATTTATCCACCAGGAATTCCTATTTTAGTGCCAGGAGAACAGATAAAACAAAGTGATATTGCATTGATTGAAAGTTATTTGGAATCAGGATTTTATGTAAAAGGAATTACAAGAGAAGAAATTCATGATATAATGAGCGTTAGCGAGCAGGAGCAGGCGAAGCCTATTCAATGCGAGCGGCGAATGGCGATCATAAGCTCTGCTTATGATATAATGAGCGTTAGCGAGCAAGAGCAGGAGAAGCCTATTCAATGCGAGCAGTCAATGGAGAACATCAATAGCAACAAAGAAGAAAGTAGTGCAGTAACACGAATTTGTTATAGCATAACAGTGATAGAGGAAAATGATAAAAAAAGAGAAAGGAATTAAGTATGAGAGGGATTTTAATTTCTGTTGAAGGTCCAGATGGAGCAGGAAAGACAACTCAGATTACCTTGTTAAAAGAATATTTAGCGAAAAAAGGGTATGATAGTATTATAACAAGAGAGCCAGGAGGCACAAAAATTAGTGAGAAAATTCGTTCTTTGATTTTGGATAGAGAAAATATGGAAATGGGAAGAGAGACAGAGATGCTTCTATATGCAGCGGCTAGAGCTCAGCTTGTCCATGAAGTGATAAAACCTGCATTAGAACAAGGCAAAGCAGTTATTTGCGATCGTTATGTGGATTCCTCTGCCGTTTATCAAGGAATTGCAAGGGGACTAGGGATAGAGACTGTCTATGCAGTGAATCAGTATGCGATTCAAGGAATTTTACCAGATCTTACGATTCATCTCGATCTCAATGCAGAGGATGGAATTCGAAGAAAAAAAGATCAGGCAGAGCTTGATCGTATGGAATTAGAAACAATGGAATTTCATAAAAAAGTTGCAGATGGTTATCGACAGTTAGCAAAAAGAGCACCAGAGCGTATGAAGACGATTGATGCAACACTTTCAATAGAAGAGATTCAAGAACGTATTATTGAATGTGTGGAGAATATGTTATCTGTGAATAATTTCTGAAAATTATAAAAAATGGGTTGCTATTTCCCCTAGATCTGTAAGATAATAAAAGAGTCAAGATGGAAGATAGAGTAGAAAGAGAAAACTTACAAAATAGGACTCTCATGGTTTGAGATGTAGATTCATAAAAGATTACAAAAGAGCAATGAGAAAATGGAAAGAGAGGGGTAAGTTATGGCAGATTTTAATAATATTATTGGACAAGAACAAATGATAGAGCATTTTAAAAGTGCTATTCAAATGGATAAAGTTTCCCATGCGTATATTATACAAGGGGATTATGATAGTGGGAAAAAGTTAATGGCAAGTGTTTTTGCTAAGGCTTTGCAATGTGAGCAAAAAGGGACAGAGCCATGTGATCATTGTACCTCCTGTTTGCAAGCGGATACAGGAAATCAGCCAGATATTATTTATGTCAGCCATGAGAAACCGAATTCCATTGGAATCCACGATGTAAGAGAACAGATTAATGGAAGTATTGGTATTAAGCCTTATAGCAGTGATTATAAAATTTATATTGTAGATGAAGCGGAGAAAATGACAGCTGAGGCTCAAAATGCTTTATTAAAGACAATTGAGGAGCCACCTGCCTATGCGGTAATTTTTTTATTGACAACCAATCTTGGAAAATTACTTCCAACAATTTTATCACGATGTGTCGTATTAAACATACAGCCGGTAAAAGATGAATTGATAAAAAAACATTTATTATCTCTTGGTGTGGGAGAAAGACAGGCAGAATTTTGTACCGCGTTTTCTATGGGGAATGTGGGAAAAGCCATTCGAGTCGCTACATCAGAAGAATTTAATGAGATAAAAAATGACTGTGTTCACATGCTAAAATATGCAAAAGATATGCAAATATATGAATTAATACAGGCGGTGAAAGAGCTGGCAAAGTATAAATTACAAATTTATGATTATCTTGATTTTATGTTAATGTGGTATCGAGATGTTTTACTGTTAAAGGCTACAGGAAATGCCAATTCTTTAATTTATCAAGAGGAGTATTCCGCTATTCGGGATATAGGAAAACGAAGTTCTTATGAAGGGATTCAAAAGATTATAGAAGAAATTGAGAAGGCGAAAGTAAGATTACGGGCCAATGTAAACTTTGAGCTTACAATAGAATTGCTTTGGCTTACAATAAAGGAGAATTAGAATTATGGTTGAAGTGATTGGAGTACGTTTTCGAGAGACTGGAAAAATCTATTTCTTTGATCCAAAAGATTTAAAGATTGAAGTCGGACAAAACGTAATCGTAGAAACTGCTCGTGGAATCGAGTATGGGGCGGTTGTAATTGGGCATCGTGTAATTTCAGAAGAAAAAGTAATTAGTACATTGAAGCCAGTTATTCGCATTGCCACTCCAGACGATGATGCGATTCAGTTAGATAATAAAAGAAAAAGTAAAGAAGCTATGCGAATTTGTCATGAGAAGATTCAAAAGCATGGTCTTGAAATGAAATTAATTGACGCAGAATATACATTTGATAATAATAAAGTTTTGTTTTATTTTACAGCAGATGGAAGAATTGATTTCCGTGAATTAGTAAAAGATCTTGCAGCTGTATTTAAAACAAGAATTGAGCTTCGTCAGATCGGTGTTCGCGATGAAACGAAGATTCTTGGAGGGCTTGGTATTTGTGGAAGAACCCTTTGTTGCCATTCTTATTTATCTGAGTTTGCTCCAGTTTCTATTAAAATGGCCAAAGAACAAAACCTTTCTTTAAATCCGACGAAGATTTCAGGTGTTTGTGGAAGGTTAATGTGCTGTTTAAAAAATGAGCAGGAAACTTATGAATATTTAAATGAAAAACTTCCAAATGTGGGTGATATTGTAAAGACCAATGATGGAAATTCTGGAGAAGTACAAAGTGTAAATGTACTTCGTCAAAAAGTGAAGGTCATTATCACTGACGAAAATGGCGATAAAGATATTTATGAATATAAAGTAGACGATCTTACATTCCGCCCAAGAAGAAAGAAAGAGAAAATCAATATTTCTGATGAAGAATTAAAGGCATTAGAAGCGTTAGAGCGTCAGGAAGGAAAGTCAAAACTGTAATGAAAGTAGAGCTTTTTGAGCATGAAAGAGTGGATGATTTGCATATCAAAGGATATCAAATCATTCAAAGTCCAGAACGATTTTGTTTTGGAATGGATGCAGTACTGCTATCCCATTTCGTAAGAGAAAAGAAAAATGGTGCTGTGCTTGATATGGGAACTGGTACGGGAATTATTCCGATTTTATTAGAAGCAAAAGAAAAAGGAAAGAGATTTACCGCCTTGGAGATTCAAGAAGAAAGTGCAAAAATGGCGAGACGAAGTGTGCAGTTAAATGATTTAGAGGAGAAAATAGAGATTATAACAGGGGACATTAAAGAGGCTTCCAAATTAATGAAAGCCTCTTCTTTTGATATTGTTACTTGTAATCCTCCTTATATGAATCATCAGCATGGAATTACAAATCCAGAGCTTCCAAAAGCCATTGCTAGGCATGAGATTTTATGCACACTAGAAGATGTGATAAGAGAGGCCAGCAAGTTAGTAAAACCAGCAGGAAGCTTTTATTTGATCCATCGTCCATTTCGTTTAGCTGAGATTATTGGTACATTGCTAAAATATAAGTTAGAACCAAAGAGAATGAGGCTTGTCTATCCCTACATAGAAAAAGAGCCGAATATGGTAATGATTGAAGCGGTTCGAGGAGGGAAATCTATGATGAAAGTAGAACCTCCATTAATTGTCTATAAAGAAAAAGGAAAATATACAGAAGAGATCTATAAGATCTATGGTTATGAAGGAGAGGATATTTCCTCTATGTAACCAACGTACTAAGAAAGGAGCAGTTATGGCAGGAACACTTTATTTATGTCCAACTCCTATTGGAAATTTAGAAGATATGACATTTCGTGCAATTCGAACATTAAAAGAAGTGGATTTAATCGCGGCAGAAGATACTCGTCATACAATTAAGCTACTAAACCACTTTGAAATAAAAACGCCTATGACAAGTTATCATGAATTTAATAAATATGATAAGGCAGATTATCTCGTTTCAAAATTATTAGAGGGTTTAAATATCGCTGTTGTTACTGATGCAGGAACTCCAGGGATTTCGGATCCAGGAGAAGTAGTTGTAAAAAAGGCATATGAAGCGGGGATTACGGTTACTTCCCTTCCAGGAGCATGTGCTTGTATTACAGGGCTTACCATGTCAGGAAGAGATACAAGAAGATTTTGTTTTGAGGCTTTTTTACCAACGGATAAAAAAGAAAGAAAGGCAATTTTAGAAGAGTTAAAGGAGGAGACAAGAACGACAATCCTTTATGAAGCTCCTCATCGTCTGTTAAAAACAGTAGGGGAGTTGTTAGAAGTATTAGGGGAACGTAACGTGACACTTTTAAGAGAGTTGACTAAGAAGCATGAAACTGCATTATTAACAACACTCTCTGGTATTTTAGAATTTTATAAAGAAGAAGAGCCAAAGGGAGAATGTGTTCTTGTAATGGAAGGCGTTTCTCGTGAAGAAATCGTTAAAAAAGAGCAAGAAGTGTTTGAAAAAATGAGTTTTACAGATCATGTAAACCATTATATAGAGCTTGGCGAGAGTAAGAAGGACGCTATGAAGAAAGTGGCCCTCGATCGTGGAATTAGTAAAAGGGAAGTGTACCAAGCACTATTAAATGAGGAATAATAACCAAAGGGAAAAGGATTTTACCATAAATTGGAAGAGATAATGGGAAAAATTAGGGTTTTTTGATTGACATTCTTTTGACCGTGTGTTATCTTTTCTTGGTATAATATTTTAGAAGGAGGCAAAAGAAGAATGAAGAGTACAGGCATTGTAAGAAAACTTGATGAATTAGGCAGAATCACATTGCCAATCGAATTAAGACGTAATCTGAATGTGAATGAACGTGATCCGTTAGAAATTTTTGTAGATGATGATAAAATTATCTTGACTAAATATAACCCAAGCGACGTATTTACAGGTGAGATGGAGGAACTCGTAGAATACTACGGTAAGAAAGTTTCTAAAAAGTCTATAATTGCGCTTGCAAAACTCGCTGGTTTAACAGTAACAGAATAGATCAAAAGAGAAAGCCGTTGACGAGAAGTCTTGGCTTTCTTTTTTTGCGTGATTCTCATCGTTGCGTGAAATGTGTTTTTATCGTTTATAGGAATAAAAATGATTTTCTTATAATAGATGTATTAAAAACGGAGTAGAGTAACAATGCTTAATTATATTTGGGGAATTATGATTTTAATTGGAGTGGTAACAGCCTCTTTTCATGGGACAATGGGGGCAGTAAATACCGCCTTTTTAGATTCTACAAAAGAGGCCATTGATTTATGTATTTTCATGTTAGGGGTTGTTGGTATGTGGTCGGGATTTATGAAGGTAGCAGAAAATACAGGACTCATTAAAGCCATGTCAGATCGATTAGGTTGGTTTATCCGCTGGCTTTTTCCGACGATACCAAGAGGACATAAAGCCAATGTGTATATTGCTACCAATATTATTGCTAATATTTTCGGCCTTGGTTGGGCGGCCACACCATCGGGATTGATGGCTATGAAAGAGTTAGATGAATTAAATGGGAAACGAGACGTGGCTAGTGATGATATGTGCACTTTTTTGATTCTAAATATTTCATCGCTACAATTGATTCCAATTAATATGATTGGATATCGAAGTCAATATGGTTCAGCAAGGCCATCGGCTATTATCGTTCCCGCTTTAATTGCAACTCTTGTTTCTACGCTAGTTGGTATTTTATATGCCAAAGGAAAGAGAAAATTTTCTAGGCTATAAATAAAGTTCGTCTGGATAGTGAGCTTTTTTGTTGGAATGATTGTTTTTTTGAAACTGTTTTGGTGATATTCCTGTCTCCTTTTTAAATACTTTTCGAAAATAGTCTGCACTAGAAAAACCACAAGAAACGGCGATCACTTCCATGGAGGTTTCTCCAACTTCTAAAAAGTTTTTTGCATGCTTAATTTTTACAGAGGTAAGATATTGTAGAGGAGACATACCAACGTGCTCGCCAAAAGTCCGAATGAGATGATTTTTACTCACTTCTAGTTGTTCTGCTAATTCTTCTATTCCATATAAATAAGTATAGTTTTCCTCCATAATTTGAATAGCGGACATGACAATTGGCGGGTACATAGGTTTAGATAAAGAAGTAGAATGATGATACATATGCATAAGAATAGAAAAAATATCAATGGCAAATCCATCGGACTGGGTGTAGGGATCTAGAGTTAATAAATGCTTTAGATCCTTTTTTAATGTATAATAATGATCTCCTAGAAAAAAATTTCCCTTCTTTATCGTTTCCGTTAACAGTTTATGTGTGAGATCGCCATCTAAAGATAAGAAAAAAAAGCTACCTTCTGTTTTAGCTGTCAAAGAAAAAGAAGAAAGAGGAGAGAATAGGATAGCTTGTTCTTTTTTTATTTCATATCCATAAGGATTGGAAAGAAAAAAGTGACCTTTCTCTACTAAAATAAGAGAAAAACAGTTAGAAGAGGGGATTGGAAAAGAAGGAGATGTTTGTTTCATTTCCTTATATAAAAGAGTGTTCAGTTTTAATTGTTGTTCAATACACATAGGAAGTTGTGGCACTGTAGTATTTGACATAGTATTTTCCTCACTTTATCAATCAATTTGCGTACATCAATCATTTTTGATCCTCAATTATTTCTTTTATTGTAGCATAGGAGCAGGAGATTATGTAGTGTAACATTGGAAAAAGAGAAGAAAGAGTTTATCTATAATTGGGATGGAGTGATTCTTTCGGAAATATAAGGGAAAGAGAGAAGTCAGGCATAGTGGACAAGATAAGAGAAATAAAATAAAGAGAGCAATGAAGAAAAAAGAGGTAGGTATGAAGTTTTTATTGTATTTCTCAGATTTTTTTGTACCAATGATTATATTTTATTTAGTTGCCTATGGACTGATGAATAAGAAAAATGTCTATGATGACTTTATGGAAGGAGCAAAAGAGGGGTTTAAGACGGTTATTAAAATTACGCCGACAATTTTAGGGCTTATGATAGCGGTTGGAGTATTAAGGGCATCGGGAGCGCTTAACCTCTTTTCTGAACTGTTAAGACCTTTGGGTGAATTATTACATATTCCATTTGAAGTAATTCCTGTTTTTATCGTACGATTATTTTCCGCATCAGCAGCAAATGGGTTAGTGTTTGATGTGTTCAAGGAGTTTGGAGCCGATTCTACTGTTGGGATGATGGTATCTATTATGATGAGTTGTACAGAAACTGTATTTTATACAATGTCTGTCTATTATATGGCGACGAAAGTCACAAAAACTCGCTATACATTAAAAGGGGCATTGCTTTCTACATTGGCAGGAGGAGCTATGAGTGTATTATTAGCGGAGTGGATGGCCCGATAAAAAAATGAATAAAATAAAAATTTACATTAAATGGAAATGTAGTTTTAGAAATACTAAAATTCATTTTATGGAAAAAGAACCTACTTTTATTGTGCGACATAGTATAAGGATACATAGGGGTGTCAGAAAAAAATAGAATATGAAGGCGTAATTCTGTTATTTTTAAAAGAAATATTATGACTTTAATACTTTATTTTCCTAGCGTTATCTGATATAATATAGTTTACTGAAAAAAAAACGAAGGAAAATTTTGAATTGCAAAATATTGAAATTCACCATTTTCAAGACTTTTTATATACACATAAAAATAACACATGAAAAAGCAAGGAGGGGCAAACGATGAAATTTTCTAAGATGCCATATGAGAGAATTGATATGGAAGATGCAAAACAGAAGATGCAAGATATTATTCAAGAATTTGCAAACTGTGGATCTGGGGAAGAACAATTTGAAGTTCATAAGAAATATTATGCATTGACTGGACATATTGATTCCATGATTACGATTTCTCATATTCGTCATGATATTGATACAAAAGACGAGTTTTATGATAAGGAACAGGCCTACTATGATAAGGAAACTCCAGCATATTATCAGTTACTCGTTGACTATTCAAAATTATTATTTGAATCACCATATCGTGACTATTTAGAAGAGAAAATTGGGAAAGTTGCATTCAAGAATATGGAACTTGCTATGAAGGCAAATGATGAGAAGTTAATCCCATTAAAACAAGAAGAAAATGAATTAACAACTCGTTATATGAAATTAATTGCTTCCGCAGAGATTCCATTTGATGGAGAAATTCAGAATGTCTCTTTATTAAGAAAATATTTAACATCAAATGATCGCAATGTTAGAAGAGATGCGTATAAAGCATTAAGTGATTACTTCTTAACAGTAACCGATGAAATAGATGATATTTATGACAAGCTTGTAAAGAATCGTACAGCTCAGGCAAGATTGTTAGGATATGAAAACTTTGTTGAGTTAGGTTATTATCGTATGCAAAGAAATTGCTATGATAAGACTATGGTAGAAAACTTTAGAAAACAGATAAAAGAACACTTTGTTCCTTTTGTTCAGAAATTAAATGAACAAAGAAGAGAGCGTTTAGGACTTGAGAAGTTATCTTATATCGATGAAGATTCTTATTTCGTAAATGGAAATCCAGCACCAACTGGAACACCAGAACAGATTCTCTTAGCTGGAAAAGAAATGTATGGGGATTTATCCGAAGAAACAAAAGAGTTTTTCGATTTCATGAGTGACAATGAATTATTTGACGTTCTTGGAAGAAAGACAAAACGTGCAGGTGGATATATGACTTATATCCCAGATTTTAAATCTCCATTTATTTTTGCAAACTTCAATGGAACAAGTGGAGATGTTGATGTTATTACCCATGAATGTGGACATGCATTCCAAGGATTTATAACGAGAAACGATGAAATTGTAGAGCATAATGACATCGGAATGGAAACAGCGGAGATTCATTCTATGTCTATGGAATATTTTACAGAAAAGTACATGGAAATGTTCTTTGGAGATCGTGCAGACGATTATAGAAAGATGCATTTAGAAGACGGCTGTGCATTTATTCCATATGGTTGTATGGTGGATGAATTCCAGCATATCGTATATGAGAATCCAGATATGACTCCAAAGGAAAGAAAACAAGTTTGGAAAGAACTTGAGCAAGTATATAAGCCACATCTTGATTATGAAGGCGATCCTTTCTTTGGGGAAGGTGGATTTTGGCAAAAACAACATCACATTTTTGATTTGCCATTCTATTATATCGATTATTGTCTTGCTACAATCTGCGCATTGCAGTTTAAAATAAAAATGGATAAAAGTTATAGAAAAGCATGGGAAGATTATTTAAAACTTTGCAAACTCTCTGCAAAAGACTTCTATACCAATATGCTCCCAGCAGTTGGGTTGAAGAGTCCATTTGAAGATGGAACCGTGCAATGGATTGTGGAAAACATTGTGGAAACACTCAAACATTTTTAAGGAGGAAATAACATGAGAAAACGTATTACGGCATCATTGCTTGCGGCAATGCTTGCAATCTCGACAGCAGCCTGTGGTGGCGGTGGAAGCCAAGCATCAGGAGTAAATGAAACAATTGTTATTGCAACAGATCAGTGGAACGGTGTATTTTCACCATTCTTCTATACAGCCAATCCAGATTCACAGGTTTTTGGTGCAATTCAAGAAACAATTCTTGAACCAAATGCAAACAATGAATTAATTGACAACTTAGGACACATTGATGAAGAGGTTGTTGGAAAAGGTGATAATCAGCAGACTATTTATACAATCAAATTAAATGATGGTATTAAATTCTCAGATGGTTCTGATATGACAATTGATGACGTTATCTTTACTTATAAAGTATTAGCGGATCCAAACTATGACGGTATGTCACCATTCCGTACAGCAGTTAATATCGTAGGTATGAATGAATACTACTACGATGATCCAAATTACTCTGAAAATTTAGCAAAAATTGAAGCGCAAGCGAAAAAAGATGGAAATGATAAAGAAAAATTCATCCAGTATTTAATCGATACAAAATGTGAAGGAATGTTTGAAGACGTTTCAGAAGATCCAGATGGAGAAGATGGTCCATTTACATCCTGGTCAGATTATTTAAAAGACAAAGGATTTGAAATTTCTGAAGCAGATGCAAAAGATGAAGCAAAACTTTTACAAGCACTTGCTGAATGTGAATATGAAACAAACAAAGATAGCTATGACGCTGTATCTTACTATGAAGAAAAGTTATCTAAAGACCTTGTAGCTGATGGTTTAAGCGATGGTATCGATGTTCCAGAAATTTCAGGTATCGAAAAAGTTGATGATTTAACTTGTAAAGTAACCGTTAATGGTGTTGATATGAATGCAGAGCGTCAATTAGGAGTACAAAATATTGTGCCAGCAAGCTATTACGGTGAAGGTTTTGAAAAAGGAAATCTTGAAGGCGTGAAGGCGAAAAATGGAACACCAATGGGTAGCGGTCCATATAAATTCGTAAGCAATAAAGACAACGTAGTTAAGTTAGAAGCCAATGAAAACTACTGGGGTGGTGCTCCTAAAACAAAATATTTAGCATTCCAAGTAGTAGAAGAAAATCAGAAGGCAGACTCTGTTATCAATGGAGATGTTGATATTGCAGAACCATCTGCATCTACAGAAATCATTGAGAAATTAGATGGAGCTGGAATCCACTATGATTTATTTGATAACAATGGTTATGGATATGTGGCAATCAGTGCTAAGAGAATTCCAGATAAAAATGTTCGTGAAGGTTTAATGCACTTAATGACTCGTGAACAGGCAGTTTCCACATATTATGGAAAATTAGCAGAAGTAATTGAACGTCCAATGACAACAGTATTAGCTGAGTATCCAAAAGACGCAAAAGAATACTGGGGATATGATCCAGATAAAGCGTTAGAATGCTTTAAAAAGGCTGGATATGTACAAAAAGATGGAAAACTTGTAAAAGATGGAAAACAGTTAGTTGTTGAAGTCGCAATTGGACAGGCTTCCAGCCATCCAGCAACTCCAATTTTCACACAGATGAAAAACGATATGGAAAAAATGGGTGCAAGATTAAACATCACAGATACTGATCTTAGTATCTTAAGCAATCGTGTTAATAGCGATGACGTAGATATGTGGTGTATGGCTTGGGGTAATACTCAAGATTGTGATTTAACACAGTTATTCGGTAGCGAATATACAAAGAACGGTGGTTCTAACAGAACATGGATCAAAGATAAAGAACTCGATAAGTTATTAAAAGAAACAAGAGCAACTTTAGATCTTGAAAAGAGAAAAGAATTAGTTGCAAAAGAACTTGATATTATTATGAGCTGGGCTACTTATATGCCAATCTATCAAAGAAAGAATATGACAGCTTATTCAAGCAATATCAATACAGATACTCTTCCTAAAGAAGCATCTATGTTCTATAACTATAGAAATGAGCTTGAAAAACTTGAGTTAAACCAATAATTTGAATTTCTTCCTTTTAGGAATGAAAGGCTCTAGTCCTTTTAGTATGATTAGAGTAAAATAAATTTTTAACAGAGCAGAAAAGAGGCTGTTCAGTCAGGGCAGCCTCTTTCTATGATAAAACACAGGAGGTGCATGATGAAACAGTATATTATTAGACGTATTTTAACAAGTATAATCGTACTCTTCGGCGTATCATTTCTGCTCTATGGTATTCTGCGTATGATGCCGGGTGACTTTGTAGAGCAAATGACAAGTGGTAACCCATCTATTACAGCAGAACAGAAAGAAAAAATGCGAGAACAGTATGGAATCGGTGGCAATGTCGTTGAAGGCTATGTCAACTGGTTAAAAGGTGCGGTGAAATTGGATTTCGGCGATTCTTTTAAATTCAAACAGCCTGTTATGAAGGCCATTAGCGAAAGAATGTGGGTATCCTTCTCACTGGCGGCAATAGCGCTGATTATAGAGTTGGCCATCGCTATCCCGTTAGGTGTTATAGCGGCAACAAAGCAATACTCTAAAACAGACTATACAATCGTATTTTTTGCATTGGCAGGTATTTCCTTGCCATCTTTCTTCTTTGCGGCATTATTACGAAGAGTTTTTGCCATAGGCTTAAAGGTATTGCCACTAAGTGGTATGATTACAGCAAGGGCAAATTACACAGGTCTTGCGTATTATCTTGACGTAGGTAAGCATTTTATCCTTCCAATTACCGTATTCGTAATTTTAGGAATTGGTAGCTGGTTACGTTATACAAGAACAAACATGCTTGAAGTATTAAACATGGATTATGTTCGTACAGCAAGAGCAAAAGGTCTTGATGAGCGTGTTGTTGTATTTAAACATGCTTTCCGTAATACGTTAATCCCAATTGTAACATTTATCGGGGCGCAGATCCCAGCATTATTCTCTGGTGCTATTATTACAGAGGGTATTTTCTCAATCCCAGGACTTGGAAAAGCTGCCATCGATGCAGTAAATGAAAAAGACCTTCCATTCCTTATGGGATATTTAGTATTCTTAGCAATACTGACACTTTTAGGTACATTAATTTCTGATATTTTATATGCAGTCGTTGACCCTCGTGTCCGTTATAACTAGAAAGGAGGCAGAACATGGCAGATTCACAGGCACAATTGAGAAATGAAAAAGAAACAATTGAATTTGAAAAAAATCAAGTCATTCTGACTCCGGGTCAATTGATTATGAAACGTTTCTTCCGCAATAAATTGGCGATCTTAGGATTGATCATTATTATTGCAGTTATTTTATTCGCTTACATTGGACCATTTTTCTCTCCATATGGCGAATATGAACTTTTTTATAAAGATCAGAACACAGGTGTTGAATATCGAATGTCTGATAAAGAGGCGATTAAGTCGCCAAGTGTTGGTGTTAATGTAAAAGCACCAATTTCGAAAGCACATATTTTAGGTACTGATACCGATGGTCGTGATGTGTTTACACGTCTCATGTATGGTAGTAGAATTTCACTTGAATTTAGTATAGCAGTAACAATTATTGAAATGTTAATTGGTATCACACTTGGTGGTATCGCTGGATACTATGGTGGAAAAGTGGATATGATAATCATGCGTTTAGTGGAGATTTTTTATTGTATCCCATTCGTTCCGCTGATGTTAATTGTATCCTCTTTTATGGCAGCATTCGGAATTGCTCCAGAACATAAGATCTATTTCCTTATGGTTATTATGGGTCTGTTTAACTGGTCTGGTGTAACTCGTATGGTGCGTGGTCAGGTGCTTACTATTCGTGAAATGGACTATATGTCTGCAGCAGAAGCATCTGGTATTAGCGTAACAAAGAAAATCTTTAAACATTTAATTCCAAACTGTATTCCAGTTATCATTGTTATGGCAACAATGGATTTAGGATCTTTTATTATCACTGAATCAACACTTAGTTATTTAGGTGTAGGTTTATCCACACCATTTGCTTCTTTAGGAAGTATGGTTAATGCGGTAAACAATCAGATCGTTATGGAAAATTACTTAAACATCTGGATGCCACCTGGAATTATGCTGCTCCTCATTGTTATGGCGTTTAACTTTATCGGTGATGGTCTCCGTGACGCATTTGATCCAAAGATGAAAAGGTAGGTGAGTATACGGTGGCAGATAGAAACGAAAAAGCAGCAAGAAAAGCAAGATTTAAAGAAATTAAAAAGTTTAATAATCAGAAATACCGTGAATACAATAAGATGAAAAGAAGAAAAAACGTTCCGGAATCTGAGTATTATACTGAAATGAGAGATGAAAACAATCTGATAGAGTTTGATAATCTTCAGACTTATTTTTATACAGATAATGGTACTGTCAAATCCGTAGATGGCGTTTCTTTTGATATTCCAAAAGGAAAGACAATCGGAATCGTAGGAGAATCAGGTTGTGGTAAATCTGTAACAAGTCTTTCTCTTATGCAGTTATTACAAGGACCACAAGGACAGATTGCTGGTGGTGAAATCCGTTATAACAAAGAAGGACATGCCATTGATATTACAAAGGTTCCAATTCGCGATATGACAAAAATTCGTGGAAATGAAATCGCTATGATTTTCCAAGAACCTATGACAAGTTTAAATCCAGTTTTCACAATTGGAGATCAGCTTGCCGAAATTATTAAACTTCATAACCCAGAAATGAAAAAAGAAGAAGTAAATAACAGAGTAATCGAACTTCTTCGTATGGTAGGAATTGCCCGCGAAGGAATTGAAAAGAGCTATCCACATGAATTATCCGGTGGTATGAAACAGCGTATTGTTATCGCTATGGCTCTTTCTTGTAACCCAAGATTGATTATTGCTGATGAGCCTACAACAGCTCTTGACGTAACAATTCAAGCGCAGGTTCTTGATTTACTTCGTCAATTAAAAGATAAAATCAATGCCTCTATTATGTTAATTACACATGATCTTGGTGTTGTAGCTGAAATGGCAGATTTGATTGTTGTTATGTATGCAGGACGTGTTATTGAAAGAGGAACAGCATCTGATATTTTCCATGATCCTAGACATCCATATACCATTGGTCTTTTAAAATCAAGACCAGTTCTTAATGAAGAAACAGGACGTCTTTACTCTATTCCAGGAAACGTTCCAAACCCAATCAATATGCCAAATCATTGTTATTTTAAAAACCGTTGTGAAATGTGCAAGGAACAGTGTAATTCACCATATCCTGCATTACGACGTGTATCTGAAACACATTATGTAGCATGTCATCTTTATGATGATATTGATAAACAATAGAAAGGGCGGTGTGAAAAATGTCAGATGAAATCAAAGTAACAGTGAATGAAGACAATGATTATATTCTTGAAGTAAACAATCTGGTAAAACACTACCCAATCAAAGCGGGTGTTATGCAACGTACTGTTGGTCATGTAAAATCCGTAGATGGTGTTTCATTTAAAATTAAAAGAGGACAGACATTTGGTCTTGTAGGAGAGTCTGGTTGTGGTAAAACAACAACAGGACGTACAATCTTACGTTTAACTGAGCCTACAAGTGGAGAAGCAATCTTAAATGGGAAAGATATCTTTGCTATGAATAAAAAACAGATGCGCGAAATGCGTCCTCAAGTACAGATGATTTTCCAAGATCCATATGCTTCTCTTGATCCTCGTATGCCAATTGGAGAAATCATTGGTGAAGCGGTGAGAGAGCATAATATCGTTCCAAAAGAACAATATAGAGACTATATTTTACAGGTAATGAGAGACTGTGGGCTTCGTGACTTCTATATTGATCGTTACCCACATGAATTCTCAGGTGGACAGCGCCAGCGTATTTGTATTGCGAGAGCATTAGCATTAAACCCAAGCCTAATCATTGCCGATGAGCCAGTATCTGCTCTTGACGTATCCATTCAGGCTCAGGTTATCAACTTAATGAAAGATCTTCAAGAAAAGAGACAGTTATCTTACCTCTTTATTTCTCATGACCTTTCCGTTGTTGAATATATCTCAGATGTAGTAGGTGTTATGTACTTAGGTAATTTAGTGGAAATGGCTCCAAAAGAAGAACTTTTCCGCTCACCAAAACATCCATATACAAAAGCGCTTCTTAGTGCGGTTCCAATCCCAGATCCAGATCGTAAGATGAATCGTACTATCCTAGAAGGAGATATTCCTTCTCCAGCAAATCCACCATCTGGATGTAAGTTCCATACACGTTGTCCAAACTGTATGGAGATTTGTAAAACAAAAGTTCCAGAATTTAAGGATTATGGCAATGAGCATAAAGTTGCTTGCCATCTCGTTGATCAACAGGAAAAAGGGACAATAGCAAAATAAGATGGAATAAAGTTAAAGTGAAAAAAACGATAGGAATTTATTTTCCTATCGTTTTTTTTATTTACAGGAATTTATATCAAACTGCAAAAATAAGTATGTTATCCTTCATATAAAATAATATTTTTTATAACAGAAAAATTGTGATAGAAAAACTATATTTAGCTTTTAAATAGGAAGAGATTATGTCATAAATTGTTTGTTATGATGAGAAGAACCCCACGTATTTTTTTAAATTATGTCCTCTAAAAACCTATGATTGTCCGTAGTAGAAAGACTTTTTGCATATTTTAAATAGAAATCTTTTAAAATTAAACATAAGAATAAAAAAATGAGATGAAAAATTTGACTTAGTTATTCGCACTATGGAAAGTGCAGAATAAAAGAAATATTATTCGAAATCAAGGAAGATTTTTAAAAAGAGAAATTTTCTTATGAACTAGATATAGTAGGATGTGATGGTATAATATCAATATATTGAGTAAAAAATCTATTTATCTTTTATTTCCCTATATGCATAATTATGTCAAAAATGGCATAAATATATATAGTGTTACTTTTTATTTGAATCGATTTAAAATAACAATTATTTATAAAAATATTTATAAAATGTTAAAAAAGAGATAAGAAACAAAAATTAATATTGAAAATATTTGTCTTTTCATGTAAAATGGCATAAAAAACAGGAGGAGAAATATGAGAAAACGTATTACAGCAACTTTACTCGCAGCAATGATGGCACTTTCAACTGCCGCTTGTGGGGGTCAAGGTCAGACACAATCTTCAGGGGGAAATGATACAATTGTAATTGGTTCTGTACAGTGGAATGGTGTATTCTCACCATTTTTCTATGATAGTTCCTATGATTCACAGATCTTTAGCTTAACACAAGAGACAGTTCTTGAAACAAATGCTGACAATGAATTGATCGATAACTTAGGACACATCGATGAGGAAGTCGTTGGAAAAGGAGACAATCAGAAGACCATTTATACGATTAAGTTAAATGATGGCGTTAAGTTTTCCGATGGTTCAGATGTAACTATTGATGATCTTATTTTTACTTATAAAGTGTTAGCGGATCCAAATTATGATGGAATGGATACATTCCGCACAACAGTTAATATTGAAGGTATCAATGAGTACTACTATGATGATCCGAATTATTCTGAAAAATTAGATCAAGTGAATAAGCAAGCAGAGGAATACTCTAAGGACAAAGAAAAGTTTATTGAATATTTAGTGGATACAAAATGTGAAGATATGTTTACAGAAGTAGGACAAGATCCAGATGGAGAAGATGGACCACTTACTTCTTGGACAGATTATTTAAAGGATAAGGGATTTGAAATCTCAGAAGCAGATGCAAAAGATGAGGCGAAACTTTTAAAAGCCCTTGCCGAATGTGAATATGAAACAAATAAAGACAGCTATGATGCATTATCTTATTATGAAGAAAAATTATCAAAAGATCTTGTTGCCGATGGTTTAAGTGACGGAATTGATGTAACAGAGATTTCTGGAATTGAAAGAGTGGACGATCTCACTTGTAAAGTTACGGTGAATGGTGTTGATATGAATGCACTCCGTACGTTAGGATTAGAGCCAGTCGTTCCAAGTGCTTATTATGGAGAAGGATTTGAAAAAGGAAACTTAGAAGGTGTTAAAGATAAAAATGATAAGCCAATGGGAACCGGCCCTTATGTATTTGTAAGCAATAAAGATAACGTAGTAAAAATGGAAGCCAATGAAAACTATCGTCTTGGTACTCCTAAAACAAAATATGTAGCATTCCAAGTAGTAGAAAGTGATCAAATGGCAGATGGTATTATCAATGGAGATATTGATATTGCCACACCTCCTGCATCAACAGAAACGGTTGAAAAAATGGACAATGCTGGCGTTCACTATGATTTATTTGATAACAATGGATATAGCTATGCAGCCATTAGTGCAAAGAGAATTCCTGATAAAAATGTGAGAGAAGGACTTATGCACTTAATGACAAGAGAACAGGCCATTTCTACATATTATGGAAAACTTGCACAAGTGATTGAACGTCCAATGACAACGATCCTTCCTGAATATCCACAAGATGCGAAAGAATACTGGGGATATGATCCAGAGAAAGCATTAGAATGCTTTAAAAAAGCTGGTTATGAACAAAAGAATGGAAAACTTGTGAAAAACGGAAAACAATTAGTTGTTGAAGTTGGTGTCAGCGATGCCTCAACAAGTCCTGTTACTCCAATCTTTACACAGATGAAAAATGACATGGAAAAGATGGGAGCAAAATTAAATATCACAGATGTAAACTTTAGTATTTTATTAAATCGAGTAAATAGCGATGATATTGATATGTGGACAATGGGTTGGGGTAACTCACAGCACTGCGATTTAACACAGCTCTTTGGAAGTGAATATACAAAGAACGGTGGTTCTAATAGAACATGGATCAAGGATAAGAAACTTGATCAGTTATTAGAAGAAGTAAGATCGACTTTAGATGTAGAAAAGAGAAAAGAGTTAGTAGCAGAAGAACTAGACTTAATTATGAGTTGGGCTACTTATATGCCTCTTTTCCAAAGAAAAAATATGATGGCATATTCTAGCAATATCAACCTTGATACATTGCCAAAAGAACAATCTATGTTCTATAACTATGTAAATGAGATTGAAAAATTAGAATTAAATCAATAAAAAAGATAACAAGAAAAGACCCTCTAATAGGAATAGAGGGTCTTTTTTTTGCACTAAGGAGTGAGTCATACAAGAATATTTATGCTCTGATATGACGATTGTCTGCGAATATTAGAAACTTATATAATATGATTTTATGGTTGGTACGTTTTTGATAGCTACAAATCGTAGTATTTTAAACTAATTTGTGATATACTAATGGTACGAAAAGTAAGAAATATAAAATTATGACAAATAAAATATAATTTTAGAATAGAAGAAATATAGATAATATAGAATAGATAGGAGGAAAGGAGGAGGCCAATGGATCATTATCAGGCAGTGAATCACATATTAGTTAGTCTATTTCATGATATTATGGACGTGGAAGAAAGAGAAATCATATCGGATGAATTTAAAGATATTTCTAGTAATGATATGCATATTATAGAGGTAATTGGACAAGAGGAACCAAAGAATATGTCGGCGATCGCATCGAAAATGAAGGTGACGGTAGGGACACTTACAATTGCCATTAATAATCTTGTGAAGAAAGGGTATGTTGTTCGTACGAGGGGAGAAAAAGATCGGCGAGTTGTCTTTATTTCTCTCTCAGAAAAAGGAAATCGTGCTTATGAATATCATAAAAAATTCCATGATGAGATGACAAAGGCGATTTTAAAACGGCTTGATGATCAAGAAATAGAGGTTTTGATGAAGGCACTTAATAATATTCGAGAATATTTTCATATCACTCCTTAATCTGATACTGTTGTATAAAAAAGACGATAAAAACAGGAGGGATTTCTAGGTTTACCTAGGAATCCCTCCTGTTTTTCGGCGTTCATAGGAAAAATCTCATTTCTTATTAGTTAAAAATAAGAAAGTATATCCTATTAACATAATAAGCTCTGTTCTTTTAGTTAATTTGCTCCTTCAACTTTTGTTTCTAATGGACGCATATATTGTTCAAAGAAACTATTATACATTTTTGTATATTCTGGAGTGCTATTTTTATGAATTTCATGAGTAAATTCATGCATATCGAATCCAGAAGTTCCAAGAGATTTTTGTAAAATATGTAAAGCAATATTAGAACAATGATCGGAAATTCGTTCAAAACTTGTTAAGAGTTCGATATAAGAAATACCGCTTTGTACATTACATTGTCCATCTTGAAGACGAGTGATATGAGCATTTTTTAATGTCTCTTTAATTACGTCTACGATTTCTTCTAAAGGTTCTACTTGATAAGCTAATTCACTATCTTCTGTAGAAAAAGCATTGCATGTAATATCAATGACATTTTTTACTGCTTCTTCAATATAGTGAAGTTGATCTAAAGCCTCTTTTGAAAATGTAATTTTTTGTTCTCGATTATAAGCGATAACATCAACAATATTCACACAGTGATCTCCCATACGTTCAAAATCACTAACAGAGTGCATAATCTCTTTTGCTAAGTTACGGTTTTCACGAGAAATACCACGGGCAGTTACACGAACGAGGTATTCTCCTAATAATGTTTCGGATTTATCTAAGAATTTTTCATTCTCATTTAAGCGATCTAAGCTCTTTTGATCAAAGTGTTCGAGAAGAGAAGTTGCGATTGTATAATTTTCTTTTACAGCTTCACCCATAGAGAGAATGACTTTTTTACACTGTTCAAGGGCCACAGTAGGACGATCTAAGAAAATATCGTCAAGAAGTGCCAATTCTTTATCAATTTTAGATGGTTCATCATTTTTAATAATTTTATACGCTAATTTTACAAGAAGCCCACAGAATGGGAATAAAATAACAGTTGTACCAATGTTAAATAAAGTGTGGAAGTTTGCAATATCACCACGATTCATTGAAGTTTCCCAGAAAGAAAATCCAACAAAAGATTGATAGCCATAAATTACGACTAAGAATACACAAGCATTGATAATATTCATCGCAAGATCACAGGTAACAACACGTTTTGCATTTTTATTTGTTCCAATACTAGCTAAAACAACAGTAATACATTTACCAACATTCATACCAATAACAATAGGAGCTGTCATAGCAAATGTAACAGCACCAGTAGAAGAGATTGCCTGTAAAAGTCCAATGGAAGCAGAAGAACTCTGAAGGACTGCAGTTACGACAAGTCCTAATAATACACCAAGGACTGGATTTTCAAATAAAAAGAACATCTGGCGAAAAGCTTCAGAATCTTGTAATGGAGCAAGAGCGCCTTCCATTGTAGACATACCAAAGAAAAGAAGACCGAAACCAATTAATAGTCCAGCAATATCTTTTACTTTCTGTTTTTTCGATACGAGCATTACTGCGGCACCGATACCGATTACAAGTGGAGCGAAACTACTAGGTTGTAGAAATTTCAAAAAATAACTAGAGCTTCCATTTACATCACCTAATCGAAGAATTTGACCAGTTACCGTTGTACCGATGTTTGCTCCCATCATAACAGGAACTATTTGGCCTAGTTTCATAATACCAGCGTTTACAAAGCCAAGAAGCATAATAGTGGTAGCAGCAGAACTGTGAATAATACCAGTTACGATTGTACCAAGAGCTAGTCCTCTCCATTTATTATTTGTCAGTTTTTCTAGTGTTTTTTCAAGCCCGTTCCCTGCGATTTTTTCGAGGGAAGATCCGAGAAGACTAACTCCATAGAGGAACAATCCAATCCCACCGATTAGTGTTAAAATTGAAAAAATATCCATATGTTTTCTCCTAAATTCATACTAAATTTTATGTTGTTTTCTAGCGTATAAGATCTATTGTAACAGAAATAGATCGAAAAGCAAATATAAAAACTATGTAAAAATCTTGTTAATATTGTGTAAAATAGTCGATTTATACAAGAAAAGGGCAGCCAATTTCTTGACTGCCCGTAGTTTGCACAAAAGATATGGAAAGAAAAACTTCCTATTTATATCAATCATAGTTTGGATAGGATATTATAGAGTGCCTCTAAGGCATCAGGTGGTAAGCGATCAAATCCATCTTTTGCCGTATGGCATTGTTGTATAAAATGAATTCGATCGTTGATTCGAGCCTTTAGAGCCTCTTTGTAATTTGGATCGTCTAAGTTTGGAATAAAGCCTTCCCACTCATAGATTTCAATCTCATTAAAAGGTCCCCATTGTTTAAAGGTAGCGTTCTTTTCAATAATATGTTCAATAATGCTTAAAGTATCAGAAGGTTTTACATTTTTACCCATAAAATCTCCTGTATTAATGACATAGCAATCCACATTTTTTTCTGAGACTAACTTTTTAAACTTTTCATAGTCGTGGGAAAGTGGATAAGTACGAAATGGATTTGCATATGGTTCTACAACCAGAGCATCTTGATCGACTCCAGGGACGAGATGCTCTGCATTGGAACGCTTTGTGGCTAAGGCTGCTCCCATAACAGAAGCTAAAGAAGCTCCTTTTAATTTAATAACAGGTGGAAGCGTTGGGTCTTTCATAATCCAGAAAATACTATTTACAGGATCGGAGATTTTATTAACTCGGTTTTTAGACCAATATTTTGATTTAATGGCTCTTCCGTTTCCGTTACGAATATCCTCTGTTACAAGGACAATATTTCCGTTCTCATCTTTCGTAACTGCACAGTTTTGAGCTGTTAAAATATATTTATTATCTTCGCAATAGGTTGGGTAATCGGCTGTCTTATCAAAGTAGGTAGGTTCTAATGCGATAGAGGAACAAGTATCTGTATTAATAATAAAAGCGTCATCATGAAGAACGGTAATGTTATATCGATTGTTATGGGTAGCATGAGTAATTGTGGATTTTCCAGAGCCAGAAAGTCCAAAGACGGACATAACATGATGTTCTCCGTTAGAAAGCACATATTCCTTTTGCCCACCATGACAAGAGGCATATCCATTTCGATTGGCAATGGCCCATGCAATCGTCAATGTTCCCTTTTTATGTTCTCCAAAATACCGCATACCAAGAAGAGCGGCACAGTTATGTTCTGCATCAAAATAAGTTAAACCAAAAGGGTGATCCGTATGTTTCCATTGGGGATCAGAGAAGATATAAATATCTGGTTCTTCTCCAATAGGTTTCGAAGTGTTATATTGTTTTACAGATTCTTCAGAGAGATACTGGAAGTTTAAGAGCCATGAATAGAGAATATTTTCTTCTCCTTCTGGAATAAGTAAATGGGCTTTTACCATAAATTCTTGGTCTAATCCAATATAAGCTTGTGCGTGATAAAGTTTTTTATAACGGCAATCATAAATGGCATCCATTACTTTTTTATCAAGATCGTTACAGTCTACACCAGCTTCTCCTGTGATTTTTCGAGCTGCGGCACACCGCCCTGTGATCGAGCCATCATTGAAAAGGAGAACTTTTGCGTCTCTTGGAAGCCCAAACTCTTCTCCTCGTTCTACGGGCATATCCGTAATAATAGTTCCAGGAGACTTTTTTGCCAGTTCATATGCTTCATGAAGTGTTGAGACAGGAATTACATTATTTCCATAAAATGCTGTTTCAATAATAGAACGAGTTTTTGAAAACCCTGGTTTATTAGCGCCGATTTGTTCTTTTTTATAATAAGCTCTTGTTGACATACAAATATCCTCCTTGTTGCATAATAATACATAAATTAATTATAAGTTCAATTAAAACGTGTGTCAATAATAAATTAAAGGAATAAAAATCAGAAAATTCATTTGTGTGAAAAGTTCCTACATATCATTTCTTATTATTTCTCGTTCAACTTAATATGGAACTCCTGCTCTAATGCCTGTTTTACTACGGAAAATGGAGAAGGTCCAAGATCTAATATGGTTTTATGAAAGGAAATCGGATCAAAAGTTTCACCAAGCAATTCCTTTGTTGTCTCTCGTAATTGTTCAAATTGAAGAAAACCCACATAGTATTGGAGATAGTTGGCTGGCTCTTCGATAACAGAGTGATAAATGGAAAGCGCCGTTCTTGAATCATTGATTCCATGTTCCTTTAGAAATTGTTGGCAATCGTCTAACGTCCAACCTTCTCCATTAACACAAAGATCAATAATAGCACAAAGACCAAGACTTAAATCCATTTCATACTGATTGAGTCTAGCAATTTCTTTTGAGTGCTCTCCATAATCGATAGTTTCATAACTATGATATTCCACATAGGTTGCCCAGCCTTCAGAATAACCACCAAAGTTTAAAATAGAGCGGATGGGATTTGGATTTGTGGAATAAAAATAAGTGTTTTGATAAAGATGTCCTGGATATCCTTCATGAGCTAATGTGGGGTATAGAGTTTCTTTATCATACGAAGAGGAAAGAGAGTTAATATAAATTACATTGGAGGTGATACTATCAACAGGAGGGATAAAGTAGAAAGCAGGGCTTAAATGCTCGGATAGTGTTTGATCCACTGTTTTTAATTCACAAATGGTCGGTGGAGCTTTGGGGAAATCTTTTGTAATTTGACTCTTTAATGTGGATAAAATCTCGTCTGGTTCTGTAATTGGACAAGAAGCAGAGCTATATTCATCAAAGATGTCTGGATATTTCTTTAAGATAACGAGGGTGTCTAATTGGCCTTTTTTTAGTTGTGCCTCAATTTGCTTTTTGATCTCATTGATGGAAAGGTCTGTTCCAGTGGTAGAGGATACAAGAAATTGATAATATTCTTTGCCCTTTGGTAATTGAGAGAGTCCTCCTTCTATTGTAGCTTTTCCTTCAAAAGAGGATAAGGCATCTAATAGGGATTGATAGGCATTTTTTATATCATTCTTTACTAAATATTGGTTGGTAGATTGAAAGTCCGCTTGTTCTTCTTTAGAAAGTTTTTTTGTTTCTTCTAGGTTGGCAAGACGGCTTTCAAAAGAAGAGATTAAAAAATGATCTTCTGATTCAATATCTTCAAGAAAATCATTGCATTGGGTCATAATATCAGAAAGAGCGAAGTCTTGCATACCATATCCCTTTTTCACTTTTTCTTGTTCAAATTCAATGATCTGTCCAAAATATCGGGGAAGGTCTGCTAAGAGAAGTAAATAATCCTCCACATCTTTTTTTGTATCAAATCGATATTCTGCCAGTAGGACAGGGAGTTGGGCTTGTAGACCAATTACTGGGCTTAATACTGTACTGTAGTGATAATATTTCGTATCCGTAATGGATGAAGTGAGGGCAGAATCAAGTATGGCGTAATCTTGTTGTTGAGAAGGGGAGAGGGACTTTTTTGAAAAAGAATGTAGTTGTTTTTGAAGAGATTTTAAATGTTTTTCATTCCATTGGTTTTCTTTTTTTGTAAATTCTCCGAATGTAGGAGCGATAGGGGCGATTCCAAAAGATGAGGGATCTTTTACGCTATAATGAAGGCTTAGAGAGTCTGTGGATACCATATCTTGAAAAGTCTCGGTTAAAAATTGCTCAAAAGCTACATTTTTTGTTTTTGTGTTGGAAGAGGTAGAAGAATCATTGGTAGAATGAGAGTAATCATCAGTTGCTTTTTGTTGCTTACAACCTGTGAAAGAGGAGAAAATGATAGAAATAAATAAAAAAATAGATAACAGTCTTTTTTTATATCCTTTGTTTCGTTTCCTAATTGGTTTCATAAGCTGAGATTCCTTTCTATTTTTGATATAACGAGAGATAACATAAAAAGTATTTTTTGTATGCTATTATTTATTATACTATATTGAAAGAGTTGCAAGGATATGTTTTTGAAGATAGGGAAATTTCTAATAGGGAGTCTATCCATTTTTGGCTATTTTTGTTACAATAACAACAGAAAATCAAAGAAGAGATCATAAATGGAAAGGGAGTTCAGTAAGAAGAGAATGAATGAAGAGCGCATGGTGTTAGATGTTGCCTTAGAGGCAGGATGCATTTTATTGAAAAATGGAGCAGAAATTTTTCGAGTGGAAGAGACAGTGTATCGAATTTGTCATTATTATGGGATAAAATCTTGTAGTGTTTTTACGCTCACCAATGGTATTTTTCTAACGGCAGGGAGTACAACCGATCCCTATTTTGCAAAAGTGAAACATTTACCTGTTGGTGGTTCTCATTTGGGACGAGTTGCAGCAGTGAATCAACTTTCAAGAGAAATCGAACAGGGGAAATATACAATTGAAGAAGTAGAACAGCAATTAAAAGAAATTCAAAATATTCCAGAAAAATCAAATATTGCAAAAATTATGGCATCAGGCATTGGATGCGGTGCGTTTTGTTTCTTGTTTAATGGAAACCATTTGGATGCGTTAACAGCAGCAGTGGCAGGGGTTTTATATTATGTGTTTACGATTTATATTAATCGAAACCGAATGTCAAAAATAACAGGAAATTTATGTGGAGGAATCCTTTTAACGGTTGTTTGTTTGATTTCTTATTATTTTCAAATTGGACAACATATGGATGCTATGATTGCAGGTTCGATTATGCCATTAGTTCCTGGAGTTCCGTTTACAAACTCTATCCGAGATTTTGCGGATGGAGACTATATTTCAGGAGCGGTTCGAATGTTAGATGCCGTTTTAGTTTTCTTTAGTATTGCCATGGGAATTGGATTTGTATTTTTGATGTATCATCATTTATTAGGAGGAAATATTTTATGATGTCCTTTGTTATACAAGTAATGGGAGCTACCATTGGAAGTATTGCATTTTCCTTAATCTATGGAGTTCCAAAGCAATATTATCCATGGTGTGGTATTACAGGAGGCGTGGGTTGGTTCGTCTATTTACTTGTTAAAATGATCGCAGGAAGTTTTTTTGGTGCATTGGCATCAGCGGTTGTCATTGTATTATTATCGAGAATTTTTGCTGTGAGAAAGCACTGTCCGGTAACGATATTTTTGATCGCAGGTATTTTTCCGCTCGTCCCAGGAGCAGGTATTTGTATGACCTCTTATCATATGGTTGTAAATGATCTAAGAGAGGCGTTGCCAACAGGAATGTCTGCCATGAAAGTTGCTATTGCCATTGTACTTGGTATTGTACTTGTGTTTGGACTTCCCCAGAGCTTTTTTAGAAAAGTTGGTACCATTGGAATGAAAAAGGAGAGACGATGTAAAGAGTTTGGAATTTCATATAATTCTTGTGAAAAAGAATGTAGGAAGAAGAAGTAAAAAAGATAAATTCATAAGCGTAAAATAGGGCTGTTATAACAGCCCTATTTTTATTTGCGTGATTCTTGTTGTTGGATAGGAAATTTGGCTTCCTATTGTTTTCACTATTTATAAAATATCCTGATAGATACGAAGTACATTTTGATAGAAAATCTTATCAAGATCGAGAGAAGAGAATCCACTTTTTTGTAAACTATCATAAAGATGTTCCATGTGGCTTACATCTTGCAACCATGCGTTTCCAGAGATTCCATCAAAATCGGAGCCAAGGGCTAACGCTTCGATACCTGCCACATTAACGATATGATGGGCATGGGCAATTAATTTTTCTTCTAATTCTTTTGGATTATGAGCCAGTGAAGAATTTTCCGTTATAAAATCCTCGCAGAAATTGAGGCCTGTGATTCCGCCACGTTCCCCAAGAGCTTTTAACATCGGATCGGTTAAATTTCTGCAGATGGAGCAGATAGAAGCACTGTTAGAATGGCTTGCAATAAACGGTTTTTTTGTATGATTCAGTACATCAAAAAATCCTTGATCGGAAAGATGGGATACATCAATGATAATCCCTAGCTTTTCCATTTCATCGAGCACTTCTTTTCCAAAATCAGTGAGTCCACCTAAAGCATTTCTTTTATAAGGATTTGGTGTTCCTGCTTTATCATAGAAAAGTGCAGGGCCTGCAATGGAATTTTCATAATTCCAAGTAAGGGTAATCATTCGGACTCCAAGACGATATAAATTTCTAAGATTTGAAAGACTACCTTCCAAAATTCCCCCATCTTCTAATGTCAACATAGCGGATAATTTTTCATTTGCCATATTATCAATAATATCTTGAAAACAATAGGCAGGAGAAATGATATCTTCATTTTCCTTTAACTGTTCATAATAAAAATCAATTACGTTTAGGCATTCCCAAAAAGGATGTTTTGTATTTTTGGTATCAAGAAAGATAGCAAAGTTTTGTAATACATATTGGCTTTTGCTCATTCTTTCTAGGTCTAAGTGTAAGTTATTATTACGAAGGCTCAGATTTTTATCTTTTTCATTTTGATAAAATAGAGCGGTCAATGTATCACAATGACAGTCAATTACTCTCATATGAATTCCCCATTTCTTATTGTTATAAAGTTTCTGCACGCTCTTTCACATTTTTTTGGAAGTTGATCACTTGATGTTCATAAGTTTTATCCATATAAATAGAAGTTAATAAGAAATCAGCCGTTGCTTTATTAATTGCCATAGGAATATCATATACTTGGGCAATTCTCATAAGAGCTTTTACATCTGGGTCATGAGGTTGAGCTGTTAATGGATCCGAGAAGAAGATAATAAAGTCGATAATCCCTTCTACGATTTTTGCTCCGATTTGTTGATCGCCACCTAAAGGACCGCTATTATAGCCTTTTACTGTTAAGTTAGCTTGATCTGTAATCATGCGGGAAGTAGTACCTGTTCCATATAAATTGTGTTGTTTTAATATATCATAATGATCTTTGCACCATTGAATTAACTTTGGTTTTTCATTGTCATGGGCAATTAATGCAATATTTTTTTTCTTTTCAATTGTAAATGTAATAAAATCCTGATTCATGAAAGAATCTCCTTTCTTATATGTATTTGCTACTAGAAAAATTATACTCTGATAAGGATCGATTAAGCAAGGAGAAAATGAAGTTTTTGCTTTCTCTATGGATTTATGCTATAGTAGAGTCGGAAAATCTACTATCAGCTGAAGATATATGTTTTCTAAACGGAGGTAAAAATAATGATATTTGACAGTCATGCACATTATGATGATGAAGCATTTGATACAGATCGTGATGAACTTCTTGATAGTTTCCCTTTTAATGACATCGCTTATGTTGTTAATGTAGGAGCTGATATTAAAACATCACAAAATACCGTTGAGCTTACAAAAAGATTCCCAAATGTTTATGGGGCAGTTGGAGTTCATCCAAATGAGGTTGGAGAAATGACATCTGCCGATATTATGCAACTCCGTCAATTTGCAATGGAAGATAAAATTGTTGCAATAGGGGAAATTGGGTTAGATTATCACTATCGTGAACCAGATAAAGAAGTTCAAAAAATTTGGTTTATGAAACAAATGGCATTAGCAAGAGAATTAAAACTTCCTGTTATTATCCATAGTAGAGATGCAGCAAAAGATACATTGGATTTAATGAGAGAGGCTTATGCGGAAGAGATCGGTGGTGTTGTACACTGCTTTTCTTATTCTAAGGAAGTTGCACAAGAAATTTTAAATATGAATTTTTATATTGGAGTGGGAGGCGTTGTTACTTTTAATAATGCAAAAAAATTAAAAGAAGCAGTGAAAGAAATTCCTTTAGAAAGAATTGTGTTAGAAACTGATTGTCCATATTTAGCACCTGAGCCAAATAGAGGAAAGAGAAATTCTTCTTTAAATTTACCTCATGTGGCAAAAGAAATTGCTAGAATTAAGGATATTAGTTATGAAGAAGTCATTGAAACCACCTATAAAAATGCAAAAGCATTATATCGTATGAAATGAAAATGAGGTAGTTATGGAGAAATTAAGTAATCCAAAAAAGACGATTGAGATCATTCAAAAATATCAGTTCGGATTTCAAAAAAAATTCGGACAAAACTTTTTAATCGATGATCACGTGTTAACAAAAATCATGGATGGAGCTAATGTGACAAAAGATGATTTTGTACTGGAAATTGGTCCAGGAATTGGAACGATGACACAATATTTAGCAGAACGTGCAAGACAAGTGTTAGCTGTGGAAATTGATACAAAACTTCTTCCAATTTTAGAGGAGACATTAGCACCTTATGATAATGTAGAGGTGTTAAATAATGATATTTTAAAAGTGGATATGAATGAAATCGCAAATAAGTATAATAATGGGAAGCCGATTAAAGTAGTGGCCAACTTACCATATTATATTACAACTCCAATTATTATGGGGTTATTTGAAAGCGGAGTTCCAATCGATAATATTACGGTTATGGTGCAAAAAGAAGTAGCAGATCGTATGCAGGTAGGGCCAGGAACAAAGGACTATGGTGCGTTATCTTTGGCGGTACAGTATTATGCCGAACCATATATCATTGCTAATGTACCACCCAATTGCTTTATTCCAAGACCGAATGTTGGTTCTGCAGTTATCCGCTTGACAAGACATCAAGAGCCACCAGTTCAGGTAAAAGATGAGAAATTAATGTTCCGTATTATTCGCGCTTCTTTTAATCAAAGAAGAAAAACATTACAAAATGGATTAAATAATGCACAAGATCTTTCTTTTAGCAAAGAAGAAATTGTAAAAGCAATTGAATCCATTGGGTTAAAAGCCACAGTTCGTGGAGAAGCGTTGACATTAGAGGAATTTGCTAAGCTAAGTGATGCTCTTTGTGAGATTCATGAAACAAAATAGAAGAATATAATAATTGGAAATAAAATGGAGTCAATAGTTGTTGGCTCCATTTTTATTAAATAATAGACGCAATGGCACAAGATTTAATGCCTTATCTTGCAACATAAAAAGCACTGATAGAAGGCATAATTTCTTTTCTTATCACATAAATTAGAATGAAATGGAAGTAACCTTATGCTAGTCGTGAAGAGATTTATGGATATAGAGGAGGAGAAAGATGACCGATTATCGAAGAATTGTATCTTATTTATATAAGTATGAACGTGGAAGAAAAGGTGAGAATGCAGGTTATGTAAAGATCGATATCCGAAAGGGAAAATTAAAGTTACTTGTTCATGCACAAGATCCCAAATGCTTAAAAGATAAGGATTTTCAAGTATATTTTTATTATCATGAAAGTGGTAAATTAGTCGGTGTTCTTGGAGGGACGATGCGATTTTATGAAGAAGAAAGTGAGTTTCGAAAAGAAACAGATGAGAAAAATATGTTTCAAAGTTCCATTCCATTTGAACGAATGGGCGGAGTGATTCTCTATTATAATGGGGAGTTAGCCTATGGAACAGAATGGGATGATAATCCAATCGCCATTGGAAAGTTAGAAACCGATAGAAAGCAAGAACAAGGAACAGGAAAAACGCCTAGTAAGGTAAACGAAGAAAAATCATTACAAACACCAATACAAAAGGTAGAGCCTATTTTGATAAAAGAAAATGAGGAAAAGAATACAGAAAGTGTTAGAAATAATGCGGAGTTGAGAAAGCCAACGGTTGAAGAGCAAGAGCCAGAGCAAAAAATAGGAGAAGAAAAAGAAAACATTCCGAGGGAACAGGTGGAAGGAATAGAAAATCAGAGTCAAACAGAGGAACGTTTGTATTCACGAAGAGATTTAAATGTTCCAATGGATTCTGAATATCCGTTAGGAATGAGTGAGTCATCTCCAAAAGAACAAGCATCTCGTCAGTCTCAAGTATTCGTAAAAGAACAGAAAAACTCTTCTATCGATTCTTCAATTTCTCCAGTAGAAGTAGAAAGTCGTCGTATGGAAGTATCACCGTTACAAAAAAAATCAGAAAATTACGAGGATGAGAAAGAATTGGAAAAATCAGGAGATTCTTTGGTGATAGGACAAAATATTGATAATAATATAGAAAGCAAATACATAGAGCGTAAAAATATTACAAAAAATGTTGAAAATTCCGGACAAAGTGAAAAAATTATAGAAATTCCTGGTTTAATTCTGGATCATGAGATTTTTTTAGGATTACAATCTATTTATCATGGAAAAGATCAAGAAAAAATGTCAGTTGTCCAGCAAAAAGAGACGCAAGAAACGAGACAAACAGATCTAGAGTATCAGAAAGCGGAGGAAAAAGCAAGGGATAGGATAAATTTTCCACAACAACAGGAAGAACAACAAGAAACTCCAAAGGAAATTGATCGTACAAGGGCATTGTTGAATGAGAGCCAAAAGATAGAGTATCCAAATCACCCTCATATTTTAGAAATGGCTCGTATTCATCCACAAGACATTGGAAAATTAGAAATCAGCAATTGGCACTATGGAAGTAATAGTTTTTTAGTTCATGGGTATTATGAGCATCAATACATTGTATTAGGGCGAATTCGAAGGAGAGAGAAAGAAGTAGAAAATGTATTAGGAGTGCCAGGAGTGTATACGAATCAAGAAAAATATATGGCAACACAGTTTGGATTTAAGGAGTTTATCCCTGTAGAAGCAAGTAAGATGAAAACAGGAACTTTTGGATATTGGATTGCTCCATTAGTGTAGCTATTGTTTGCTAAAATAGAAGCATACAATCATAATTTCATAAGACAAAACAAAAAGAGCGATTACAAAAAGAAGGGTTTTTAAAACAAATCTTTTTGTAATCGCTCTTTTTTGTTATTGGTTTTCATTATTTTTTTATTTTCTGTATTCGTATAATAACATAGATTGTTCTTCTCCATAGATGGAAGAGGTTTTAAAATCTCTATCAGCTCGGTGGAATTGTAGCTTTTCTAATAGATGAATGGAAGCCAAATTAGAAGGAAGGACATAGGCTTTTATTTTGGAGACATCATATTGAGATTGGATAATATCCATGCCATGTTTGCAGGCTTCATAACAATATCCTTGTTTTAAAAATCGGTAGTCCATTTTATATCCTAAATAGGCTGTTTCATGAAAAATATCAGAGAAACAAATCGTTCCTATCATATTCTGAGGATTTTCTTTTAAATAGATCCAAAGTCTTAAATACGTTTTACTTTTCATAAGCTGATGTTCAATGGAGAGTGTCTGAAGCTGATAAGTAGGCGTATAAAAATGGATATCACGAGTAGGTTCTACTGGCTCTAAATGTTTTTTATTTTCTTCATAAAATTCTAAAATTTTATGCCATGCCATTTCAGTTTCTGTTTTCAAAATTAAGCGCTTTGTGGTTGTTGAAAAATTCATATTCCATATCTCCTCTCGTTGAACGGAATTTTAAAAAAGTTTTTGAGTTTTACTATTCTTTTATAAACTGTTCTGTGTCGATTCCTCTTAAAAACGTATTTGGAAGAAATTTTTTTACTGCGGAATAAAATTCAAATAAAGTTTTTGTGTCATGGGCATGATAACCTTGTTGTATTAAATCTGGAGAATCTTGATAGCTTTGTAAGTAGTAAAAAGAGTCTCCTTTTAACCAATTACCGATTTTTAAAATATCGTCAAGAGTATGGAATTCCTGGATAACCGTAGTGCGAAATTCGTAGTCTATCGCTGTATTTTTCAGAATATTAACAGAGTAATCGATGTTTTCAAAAGTTATTGTGGATAATCCTGCGGTTTTTGCATAATTTTGTGGACTGTTTTTAATGTCCATTGCTACATAGTCCAATAAATTTTGTTCTAGTAGTGATTGTAATATGTATGGCTCATATCCATTGGTATCTAATTTTACTCGATATCCTAATTCCTTGATTTGATAAATAAAGTCAGCCAGATCTTTTTGAAGCGTTGGCTCTCCTCCTGTGATACAAACCCCTTCTAAAATATTTTTTCTCTTTTTTAAATAGTCAATGACTTCTGTTTCAGAGATTTTAGAAAGGGTATTACAATGAAGAACTAATCCTCCGTTGTGGCAAAAAGGACAACAAAAATTACAGTTGCCAGTAAAGATGGTTGCTGCAAGATGTTCTGGATAATCGAGAAGAGTTGATTTCTGAAAGCCGTAAATATTCATAATGCCTTCCTTTCGAATCGTAAATTTATTTGTTTCTTATTTCCATTATAGTTCATTTGTATCGTTTGTACCATAGAATTATTGTTCTTTGTACTTCTTTTCGATATAATGAAGAGAAGAAAAGGAGTAGTGGAGAATTGTAAAGAGAAAGGAAATGAAATTATCAATATGATACAAGATGAAATCTATATGAAAGAGGCAATTAAGCAGGCAAAAAAAGCAAAGGATATTGGAGATGTTCCCATTGGATGTGTTATCGTTTATGAAGACAGAATTATTGCAAGAGGATATAATAAGCGAAATAAGATGAAGACAACACTAGCCCATGCGGAATTGATTGCTATGAAAAAGGCTAGTAAAGTGCTTGGTGACTGGCGATTAGAAGGATGTACTATGTATGTGACATTAGAGCCATGTCAAATGTGTGCGGGAGCTATTGTACAAGCTCGGATTCCAAAAGTTGTAATCGGGACGATGAATCCAAAAGCTGGATGTGCAGGATCGATTATTAATCTTTTACAGATGGAGCGTTTTAATCATCAAACCGAAATTGTAAAAGGCGTATTAGAAGAAGAATGTTCTGTTTTGATGAAAGATTTCTTTCAAATGGTTCGAGAGAAGAAAAAGCAAGAAAAAGAAGAAAAAAAGAACTCACTTTTGTTTGACAAATAGAAGAAAAAAGGTTATACTAAAGAGCACAGTCTTTTGAAAAAAGAAGACCAAGTATCAAACTTATGTCATAAAGTTTCCGTACTAGCCGGGGAACTAGCGGTGCCCTGTACTTGCAATCCGCTACAGCAAGGGTGATGGAGTGATCGAGGGTTTCCGATTGAGGAGCAGCCCTTAGTAAGTGGCGTTGACGTTTGGGTCTTACGCAATAGGAATCTATGAACCGTGTCAGGTCAGGAATGGAGCAGCACTAAGTAGAACCTTCTATGTGCCGTAAGGGTGCCTGAATCGAGCAAACTGCTAAGGTAACGTCTTCGAGGAGAAATTCAAAATCCTCCGTACGGATTTTAAATAAAATACTAATAATCTTAAGAAATAAATATTGATGAGCCAAGTAAAGTTTTAAATTTTGCTTGGCTCATTTTGATTTACGCGAAGACAATGAGCCATGGGGGAACATTTATGCTCACATAGGGGACTGTCCGAGAACGTGAGAAACTTGTATAGCGTGTTTCTCATTGTTTCTAATATTTTGATAAACAACTATTAGAAAATAAAAAAATATGATATGATTTTATTAGAATAAAATAGGATTTTGCTAAAAGATAGCAAAAAATAATGTAGGATTTAAGGAGAATTTTCGTGGATTATCAATTACTTAGAAAACAATTAGCATCATTATTAGAAGAGGAGAATTTTTTTGTTCCAGCGCTTTCCAATGCGTCTGCTTTATTAAAAGAAGCATTGCATGATATTAATTGGGCTGGATTTTATTTAATGAGAGAGGGAGCTTTAGTGCTAGGCCCATTTCAAGGAAAACCTGCTTGTATTCATATTGCGGTTGGAAAAGGAGTATGCGGGACAGCGGTACAAAAGGATCAGACAATGCTGGTTTCTGATGTGCATGAATTTGTAGGGCATATTGCTTGTGATAGTGCCTCTAACTCTGAGATTGTTGTACCGATTCATAAAAATGGAACAATTGTGGGCGTTTTAGATATCGATAGTCCAATAAAAAATCGATTTACCATGGATGATCAAGAAGGGCTAGAGCTGTTTGTAAAAGAGATTGAAGATAAGGTCATCTTTTAATCAATAGGAAAATAAGTTTATAAACAATGGGAGTAAGGAGAAATTTGTTATGAGGAAAGGGATGAAGAAAGCATTTATATTTTTTATGTGTTGTGCCATGGGAGGTTCTTTTAGCGGAAACTTCACCTCTATACCAATAAAAGCTGCACAAGTAAAAGAAGAGCAGACCAAAGATGGTCAAAAAAGAGAGGCTATTTTATCGGCTTATCGTACCTTCTTAAAAAAACACGAAGGAAATTATTTTCGGGTGGATACGATAAAAGGAGAAGAAATGCCTATTTTATTTGTGGCAGATTATCGAGAATCAGATACAAAAACGACCCATCATGTAAAAATATATCAAGCAAAACAAAAGAAACAGGGAAGTTCCCAATATGTAGTGAAAAAGATTGGCGAGGCAGAATGTACCAGTAGTGCCTATGATCTATTTTTAAACAAGAAAGGTGAGCTTGTCTATGGCAGTCATCACTATACTGGTTATCTCTCTATGAAAAAAGGAGTGCTTTTGAATCACTATTATTATTCAAAGTCGGATAAAAAAGGAAAGGAAACTTTTTTTCATAGGATTTATAAGAATAATAAGAAAGTGAAAGAGAGTTGCAAATGACATGGCAGTTGCTGTAAATAAAACGTCAAAAGCAAAAAAGAGTAAAGGCCGGACTCACTTGGGCATAAAAGCCCCCGCGATTTCGTTTGATGGGACACTAGGAACCTTCAAGCGCAGCCACCATGTATCTTTAGCAGAATATAAAGCGCAGCACCCGATCGAAAAGAATTAACGGCGTCTTATGACGCCGTCCAGAAAGCAGGGGGAAAATGGAGATCATCTATCCGTCATTGATTGAAGAAGCCTATCGTCACAGTAAAAAATTTCATCCAGAGATCACCAAAGAGGCAATCTATCGCCATTTTTACGAAGCAGGTTTGATCAAAGAAAACGGCGATCCGACGGAAAAAGCCTTGTCAGAAGGGGTCGTTAAAGATTATACTGAGGACTGGGATCTTACCTTTGAAGAATTTTTGATGATCTACCCCGTGTTTCGTTCCTTTGACTCAAAGCATTTCAAGAAGATCGAGCATTTTTGGGAAATGGATTTGGCTTTGCAAGAACAAATCCTTGCCCAATGGGAGCAAGAAACCTTCACAGAGGAAGAGATCATCGACCTAACTGCTTTTTTTGAAGAGCGATTACCTTCTAAAAAGGAACAGTGAATGAACCGTGAAAGGCGTACATGTGATGAAAAAGACGATCCAGCCATTTTTAAAACTTTTAAAGCCCTATGATTATCTGCTGTTTGTTCTGTTAGTTGTCGGCTCTTTTTTACCGCTTTTTCTATTTGAAGCACAAGCTCAAAGTGATACCGGCGATCGGTATGCAATCGTGCGGATCAATGGAGAAGAGGTTGACCGTTTTAACTTAGAAGAAATCGATGCGATGGAAAAAACCTACTATCCAGCAGAAGGTCAGTACAATATCGTCGAGATCAAAGATGGCGCGATCCGAGTTCGTGAAGACAATAGTCCCGACCAGATTGCTGTCAAAACCAGCTGGATCTATCGCAATGGACAGACGAGCATTTGCCTGCCTCATAAGCTAGTGATCGAGATCAAGCAAGCTGGTGCTTCTGACTATTTGATTTATTAATCGAACTTCGTGGTAGTTGGAAACTACACTATTTTGTGTTGGTGGGAAATCGTTGGATTTTCTACTGACACTTTTTTATTGAAAATAGAAAATAAGTGCGTCTAACTGGAGGCAATCTGTTGAACAAATCCTTTAAACCTAGAAAAACAGTTCAGCATTACGAAGTATTGGTTGTGTCTAAATCGCTTGTCCAATAAAGAGGAACGAAAACCCTAAAAATCCTTTTTTATGAAGGGCTATAAGTTGAAGATTTTTTTTATTTGCGATAGGCTATTAGTAAAGCATTCGGGAGATGAAAACACATGAAATTTAAATTGAATCTAAAAGAAAAAGTAACGGAAGTTGCAGAGCATGTCTATGATGTGGTGAAAAAGGAAGATTATGCGATTCGTGTGGCTCCAAAAGGAATCAAAGTAACGAAACCGCGCAAGACGAAAGACACGATCAAATGGCGTTCAAAGAATCACTAATTGAGGAATAAAAAAGAAACTGCATATTCGCAGCTTCTTTTTTTTATTCCTCAATCTCAATCCCCAAGACAGTCAGGTGGCCGTTTGCCACCAGTTTGATGACAAGTTTTGCTAGATGGTCGGGTGTCATCGTTGTTTCTGCCGTTAGCCACCAATGCAAGGTACCAACAAATATCGAGGTCATATAGTCAATGATGAAGTCTAAGGGCACTTCAATGTCTCCTTCGGTGATTCTTAACGTTGAAAAGATCTCTTGGTAACGTTCAGTCAAAATCAGGCCCAACTTTTTACGGATGATCTCAATGGCAGAGGCATCCATGATCGTCAAATAAAAGGAACGATTGTTTTGAATGTGTAAAAAAAGTTCGGTCATGGCCGCTTCGATTTTGCGGATTTTGATGCGATTGCCTTGAACAAAATCTTCAAAATCAAGAATCGCGGTAAATGATTCGACAGCCAAGTCAAATATCTTTTCATACAAGTCTTGTTTGTCTTTGTAATGGGCATAAAAGGTTGCACGGTTGATCATGGCTTCATCGGCGATATTTTGGACAGTCACTTGCTCGAAGCCTTTTTCTTCCACTAAGCGGATAAAAGCTTCAATAATGTACTTATTGGTTCGTTTGACACGTAAATCCAATTTTTTCATATTGTGAATTTCCTTTCAAAATAAACAACAAAAAACGGGTAATTGTTGTTTATCCCACACCTTCCTTAGAATTGTTTGTTGAATTATCAATCAAAAGAATTACAATGAACATAAGTATTATAACAAACGGCTTGTTAGATAATCAACAAAGTGTTGTTTAGATGGAGGCAACAAATGAAAAAATATAAAGCGGGTATCGATGTCGGGTCGACAACAGTCAAGATGGTTCTGTTAGATGAAGGCAATCAAACGTGTTTTTCAAGATATGAACGGCACTATGCAGATATCCAGAAGGCAGCGGAAAAAATCATTAGAGAAGCGCAAGAAGTGATCGAAGATCAGCCGCTGGCGCTGGCGATTACCGGATCGGGTGGGATGGGTCTGGCGGAAGTTTTGCGGATCCCATTTGTCCAAGAGGTCATCGCTTGTACCAAAACAGTTGAGACAATGATTCCCGAAACTGATGTGGCTATCGAATTAGGCGGCGAAGATGCGAAGATCACCTTTTTTGAAGGGGCATTGGAGCAGCGAATGAACGGCAGTTGTGCCGGTGGAACGGGTGCGTTTATTGATC
>OJJJ01000185.1_pt1 | contig 40535 bp, 37 predicted proteins | sample 1596311 | NCBI WGS metagenome assembly OJJJ01 (sample SAMEA4350140, study PRJEB24818) | metagenome | biome: human; feature: gut; material: faeces | place: Denmark | collected 2013-09 | reverse complement strand
ATAAGAGAAAGGTGTAATCCAGCTGGCTGTTGACGGTTTTACCCTCGTTAACCAGGTCTGATTTACCGTCGATGCCCATGCCTTCCAGCACCGCCAACTCTTTGCCTTCGACGGAAATAGACAGCTTATCAAGGGACAATTTCTGATCGCCAATACGCTCACCAAAGCTGGCAACCGAGCTTGAGCCATCCGTCTTCAGATTATTAAAGGTAACTTGTACTTTTTGATCGTACTCGTTAACCGCATTGACCACGCCGCTTTGCGCTTCACCGGTCAGGGAAACCGCGTTACCGTCTTTGTCGGCGCTGAGCTGGAATTCGCCTCCGCTAAAGGCTACTTTCTCATCGCCTTTTTCGTAACTCAGCGGCTTGAGAGATATGTCAGAGCGGGTATCGCTATAGCCCACGCGGGAATTGATGATGAAAGGTGACTCACCCTTGGCAATGTCAAATAACGGTTTGGTGACGTCATTATTCACCAGCGTGGTTTTCACTGCGGCCATCGCGGGTACCAGGTTGAATGACTTAAGCTGGGCTAGCGGGAAAGGGCCATGATCGACGGATTCATCCAAAATGATGCTTTGCCCTGGCTTCAGCCAGGCATTTTCCTGACCGGCAACAGGTTTTACCACCAGTTGCAGCTGGCTGCTGAACACGCCGCGCTGGTAGTTCTCATAACTCAGCTCAATGCCTGCCTCGGGCGAGAGGCGTTTGAGCTGATCGTTTGCCTGCGTCACCATCTCAGCAAGATGGGTTTCCAGTTTCTTTCCCGTGAACCATGCACCGCCCGTCCAGACGATTCCCAGTGCAACCACCACACCCGCAGCTACCAGCGTTTTTTTCATTTCGATATCCATAAAATAAATCCAGGCGTTTGAAGACGCCTGGAGGGGTGACATGTCTTTAACTCTCTACTAGCTTAGCAAGAGTTGTTAAAAATATCAGTATCTTGCTACAGCTTGTTATAAACCCGCGCTAAACGACCGGTGCCGCTGACGTTCACCGGCGACTCATTGGCGCTGATAAATGCCGATTCACCTGCTTTCAGTACCAAGCGTTGCTCGCCCTTGCTCAGCACGGCTTCGCCCTCAACGCAGAACAAAATGGCGGCGCTGTGCTGGCTGATAGTGGCTTCACGGGCAGACAGTACATGCAGGGAGAAAGCGAAATCGTCAACCGGGATTGGGAAATCCAGTTCACTCTCTGTTTTGACTGGGGTTGTCAGCAGTTGATTCGCCGGTTTAGCGACAAACTGAACGTTGGCGACCAGCTCTGGAATATCGATGTATTTCGGCGTCAGTCCGGCGCGCAGTACGTTATCGGAGTTGGCCATGACCTCGAGCGCCACACCTTGCAAGTAGGCGTGTGGGGTTTCGGCAAACAAGAACATCGCCTCGCCTGGATTCAGCTTCACCACATTGAGCAGCAGCGGAGAGAACAGGCCGCTATCATCCGGATAGACATCCGCTATCAGACGGATAGTTTGCCACGGCTCACCCTGTTGGCTGTTAAGGGCAGATTTCAGTACGGCCAACGCACGCGATTTCTCTTCGCCCTGCATATTCAACAAGCTGGCGAAAAGGTGGCTCAGGCGCTCGGCGTTGGGTTCCTGCAGGAAGTGAGCAATGGCCGGATGCGCGCCAGACACTGGCTGTAGCAGCGCCACAATCTCGGAGAACTCGCGAAACGCATTCATCGCCAGGAAAGGCGTCAGGGCAAACACCAGTTCGGGCTTGTGATTAGGATCTTTGTAATTACGCTCGGCGGCGTCCATTGGGATCCCTGCGGCGTTTTCTTTGGCAAAGCCAACCTCAGAATTGTGTTTGTTCGGGTGGACCTGAATCGAAAGAGGCTGGGCAGCGCAGAGCACTTTAAACAGGAAAGGCAGTTCACCAAAGCGTTGTGCTACGGCATCACCTAACAGTGCTGACTTATCGTGCTCGATCACGTCACGCAGGGAAACCGTCTGGCCGTCGGCGTTCTGAACCCGAGAACTGCTTTTCGGATGGGCACCCATCCACAGCTCTGCCATCGGTTGCTGGGTCGGATTTTCAATGCCATAAAGTTCCGTTAAGGCAGTTTTGCTTCCCCAGGCATAGTTCTGCACTGAGTTGATGAGTTTTTGCATTATCAAGCCCTGTTTCAATGTGGAATTATCTCTGACTATTAAACCAAGAAACCCACGGGGAAGTAACCTGCGCATGTAAAAAGTCGTACTTGTCTCAGTTTTTGTTAAAAAATTGTGTAGGATATGGTGACTCGCTTTTAATACCCTGAGCAATTCTGGTTGCACAAAGGCCGTTGCTGGCACAACCGGACCCGCGACAGGGAAGCAGGGCAATGGAACATCTGCCCAGAGAATAACCAGACCGAGCAGTAAGTGAGAGCACAATGTCAAACAAACCCTTTCATTATCAGCATCCTTTCCCCCTCAAAAAGGATGATACCGAATACTATCTGTTGACCAGCGACCATGTTTCCGTTTCCGAATTTGAAGGCCACGAAATCATTAAAGTTGATCCGCAAGCCTTAACCCTCCTTGCCCGCCAGGCATTTCATGATGCCTCATTTATGCTGCGTCCGGCGCATCAGCAGCAGGTTGCGGATATTCTTCGCGACCCGGATGCCAGCGAAAACGACAAATATGTGGCCCTGCAATTCCTGCGTAACTCCGACATCGCGGCGAAAGGCGTGTTACCGACCTGCCAGGACACCGGTACGGCGATTATTGTCGGTAAAAAAGGGCAACGTGTCTGGACCGGCGGGGGTGATGAAGCCGCTCTGGCGCGTGGGGTGTATAACACTTATATCGAAGATAACCTGCGCTATTCGCAAAACGCCGCGCTGGATATGTATAACGAGGTAAACACCGGGACCAACCTGCCTGCGCAGATAGACCTGTATACCGTGGACGGTGACGAGTACAAATTCCTCTGCATCGCCAAAGGTGGGGGATCGGCGAATAAAACCTATCTGTATCAGGAAACCAAAGCGCTGCTCACGCCGGGTAAATTGAAAAATTATCTGGTCGAGAAAATGCGTACGCTGGGAACCGCAGCCTGTCCGCCGTATCACATTGCTTTTGTGATTGGTGGAACCTCGGCAGAAGCAACGCTGAAAACCGTTAAGCTGGCGTCGGCAAAATATTATGATGAATTGCCGACTGAAGGTAATGAGCATGGTCAGGCGTTCCGCGATGTCGGGCTGGAAAAAGAGCTGTTGATTGAAGCGCAAAACCTTGGACTGGGCGCGCAGTTCGGCGGGAAATACTTTGCCCACGATATTCGCGTGATCCGCCTGCCGCGCCACGGTGCGTCATGCCCGGTTGGCATGGGCGTCTCCTGTTCAGCGGATCGTAATATTAAAGCCAAGATCAACCGCCAGGGGATCTGGATTGAGAAGCTGGAAAATAATCCCGGCAAGTACATCCCGGAAGCGTTGCGTCAGGCCGGTGAAGGCGAAGCGGTGCGCGTCGATCTTAACCGCCCGATGAAAGAGATTCTGGCACAGTTGTCGCAGTATCCTGTTTCCACGCGTCTGTCACTGAATGGCACAATCATCGTCGGACGTGATATAGCGCATGCAAAACTGAAAGAGCGTCTGGATAACGGCGAAAGTTTGCCGCAGTATGTTAAAGATCATCCAATCTATTACGCGGGTCCGGCGAAAACGCCGGAAGGTTATGCTTCGGGTTCGCTGGGCCCAACCACCGCCGGGCGCATGGATTCATACGTTGATCAACTGCAGTCTGCGGGTGGCAGCATGATCATGCTGGCAAAAGGCAACCGCAGCCAGCAGGTTACTGACGCCTGCCATAAACACGGTGGCTTCTATTTAGGTAGCATCGGCGGTCCTGCGGCAGTGCTGGCGCAAGGCAGTATCAAGAGCCTGGAATGTGTGGAATACCCGGAACTGGGGATGGAAGCCATCTGGAAAATTGAAGTGGAAGATTTCCCGGCGTTTATCCTGGTGGATGACAAAGGTAACGATTTCTTCCAACAGATTCAGACGTCGCAGTGCGCACGCTGCGTTAAGTAACGTCAGCCGCCCCTTGGGGCGGTTTTTTTTACCGCACGAACCACCAAACGAGGGTTCCATCCTCGTCAATACTCATAAGACCAATGGCAAATGGGCAATGTCGAAACATAACCTAATCAATTGTTAATATAAGGAGCAGGTCATGGTAACGGTACGCCGCGAAAATGATTCAATGGGGGCGATTGAGGTTCCGGCCGATAAACTCTGGGGCGCACAAACCCAACGATCGCTGGAGCATTTTCGTATCTCTACGGAGAAAATGCCGGTCTCGCTGATCCACGCGCTGGCGCTCACTAAACGTGCCGCCGCGAAGGTAAATCAGGACCTCGGGCTGCTGGCGGCAGAAAAAGCGAACGCCATCATGCAGGCGGCAGATGAAGTGCTGGCTGATAAACACGCTGATGAGTTTCCGCTGGCTATCTGGCAGACCGGTTCCGGTACGCAAAGCAATATGAACATGAACGAGGTGCTGGCGAACCGGGCCAGCGAACTGCTGGGCGGCGTGCGGGGGATGGAACGTAAAATACACCCCAACGATGACGTCAATAAAAGCCAAAGTTCAAATGACGTATTCCCCACGGCGATGCACGTTGCCGCACTGCTGGCTCTGCGTAAGTCACTTATTCCACAATTGAATGTTTTAATTGAAACACTGAGTAAAAAATCCCACGCCTTTGCAGATATTGTCAAAATTGGCCGTACGCATTTGCAGGACGCTACACCGTTGACGCTGGGTCAGGAAATTTCTGGCTGGGTGGCGATGCTGGAACATAACCTGAAGCACATAGAAAACAGCCTGCCGCATGTGGCCGAACTGGCTTTGGGAGGAACGGCCGTCGGCACCGGACTGAATACACATCCTGAATATGCTCGCCGGGTCGCGGATGAACTGAGAGTGATCACCTGTGCACCGTTTGTCACCGCGCCGAATAAATTCGAAGCGCTGGCCACCTGTGATGCGCTGGTACATGCCCATGGTGCACTGAAAGGTCTGGCTGCATCGTTAATGAAAATTGCCAACGATGTGCGCTGGCTGGCATCTGGTCCGCGCTGTGGTATCGGCGAGATAGCGATTCCTGAAAACGAGCCAGGCAGCTCCATCATGCCTGGTAAGGTCAACCCCACACAATGTGAAGCCTTAACTATGCTGTGCTGTCAGGTAATGGGCAACGATGTGGCTATCAACATTGGTGGAGCCTCCGGTAATTTTGAGCTTAACGTCTACCGACCGATGGTTATCCATAATTTCCTGCAATCAGTTCGTCTGCTGGCAGATGGTATGGAAAGCTTCAATGCGCACTGCGCGACCGGCATTGAGCCCAATCGCGAGCGCATTGACCAGTTGCTCAATGAATCCCTGATGCTGGTGACTGCCCTGAATACCCATATTGGGTACGATAAAGCCGCGGAGATCGCCAAAAAGGCCCACAAAGAGGGGCTGACGTTAAAAGCCTCGGCGCTGGCGCTGGGCTACCTTAGCGAAGCTGAGTTCGACAGTTGGGTGCGCCCGGAACTGATGGTTGGAAGTATGCGACCGGGACGTTAATCTGCCACATACAGGTGCAGCCGGGGAATAATCAACCTCAGCGGTTGCGCCTGCGGTTTGAAACGGTGTTGCACGTTGTCGGCATCGTAATTCAGCAACTCGCCGATGTCCGGCACACTCATACCATTATCGTTATTAATCAGTGCAATCAGCGGTGTCGGACATGCATATTGCACTTGCTTTTGCTGCCCTTTGTACCAGACGCGGGCGATGGGCTGGACTTTCACCGGTCTTTTTATCTTCAGTTTCGCCTGTTGCGGCAGGGCGGCAATGTCCTGATACTCGCGCTCCAGACGGGCCTGCCACTCTTCGCGCGTCCATGGATGTACGCTGCGCGGTGAATTCAGGCTCTTTTCCAGTTGTTCCAGTACCTCATCGCGTTTCAGGTTTTTAATAATGTGTTTATTGGCCCAACCGAATCGCAGGGTCGCAGGTTCTCTGACCACCGTCAGCGTTCGATAAGCATTGAGGGTGATGAGTCCTGGTAAATGGCGATGCACCCATTCGAAACGTGCGGCGGGTGGCAGACCTGAATCCACCGTCACAATATGCTCAAAGGTTGTTTTCAACTGGTTGATACGCTGAATTTGCGCTTCCAGCGTCGCCTGAGAAGGGCTGTCGACCTGATAGCACAACACGCCGGGTAGGCGCACGGCAGCTTTGCTGCTGCGATTCTCGGACTGCTGCTGAATAAACAGGTGGCGATAGTGGCGCAGCGCCAGACTTTGAGCTTCTTTACCTAAATGTTGTTTAACGTCGATGGCCTCCAGCGGGGCGTGCTCCGACTCTTTTGCGATTTCTGGCAAGGAGAACACACGGGCAATCAGTAGCGTGTGCTGCTGCAGATTTTCAGTGAATTGCGCCAGTTCTTGTTCCATCTGGCGAAAAGTGCTGTTCAGACGTTCAACGAGATCGTAACGAGTCATAGAGTTACCATTTTAGTTACAACATACTTTTTTATAGCACACCCAACGTTACCTGACCACCGAGCCGTAGGGGTCAGGCAGCGGAAAATTCAGGAATGTTATGCCAGAGGGGCCAGCTAAAGGTGAAACGCGCGCCGCCGAGCTCGCTTTCGTCACACATCACCGTACCGCCCATGGCCTGCGCAATCGAGTGGACGATGGCCAGCCCGAGTCCGCAGCCGCCGGTGGCCCGGTCGCGGCTGGGATCGAGACGAACAAACGGTTCAAAAACTTGCGCACGGGCGTCAGGTGGAATGCCGGGGCCATCGTCTTCGACGACCAGCATCGCTTGATTACCCTGTAGCAGCAGACTGGCGTGAACCGTAGACTGGCAGTAGCGCAGGGCGTTGTTGAGCAAATTATCCAGGACGCGCTCCATCAGGCGCATATCCAGCGCACCGTAATCACCGGAGGTTAGATGGCGCAGGCGCACCGTGCGGTCAGGATTAACGCTTTGTACATCGTCCAGATGGGTGGTGAGCCATACCGGTAGGTTTGGTTCCGTGAGGTTTAACTCATTCTGTGGCCGGTCGAGTCGTGCGTAGGTGAGTAACTCTTCGATGAGCGCTTCCAACTGGCTAATATCACGATTCAGCGCCTGGGATTCCTGTTCGCTGAGGTTATCGCTCATCTCCAGCCGGTAGCGTAAACGCACCAGCGGTGTGCGCAGCTCATGGGCGATGCCATCAATCAGCTGTTTTTTGCTGGCAATGAGCGCATTGATATTGTCCGCCATTTGGTTGAACGCCACGCCGAGCCGCTCAAAACTGGAACCGCTGTCAAAATGTAGTCGTTCACTCAGGTGTCCTTCACCAAAACGTTGCGCCGCCGCTTCCAGCCTCAACATCTCCTTCCAGTGCGGACGCATCCAGATAAGCACCGGGAAGGCCAGCGAAATGGCGATGAACGCCATCAGCGCGACGTCCAGCAAGCGCATTTGATGCAGAAAATAGAGATAGGGAACCGGGCCGACGGCAAGGACATAATGGCTGCGAGGAATACGCTGAATAAAGGTGTACTGGTCGTCGAGCGCCACAATATCGCCCTCGCGCAGACGCTGCTGGGTAGGGGCATCCAGATGGTATTTATTCAGTGGCTCCACGCGCAGATCAAACGAGAGGTTTAAATCCATCTCTTTCAGCGTCTTCCCCCACTCATGGGGGGGGATCTCGCGAAGCTCACTGCGCATCAAATACAGGGAGCTTTTCATTAAATCATCGAGCGACTGCCTGCCGGCGCGCTCTGCGGTGAATTTATATACCAAACCGACCAGCAGGGTCATCACCAGAAAGCAGACGAACAGCAACAGGTAAAACTGCACAAACAGCTTCTTCATAACAAATCACCGGACGCTCAATAAGTTAGCTAATACGCTTTTGCCACTCGGGGCTGGCGGGGGGATTGCTGTATCCACCGAGACGCAGATTCAGAAATTCAGTCTGACCATCGTCAATCGCGCTTATCCCGGCAGAGTACACGGTATGAACCCTTTATGCATTCTCATGGCCCATGAGGCCCGTAATAAATACAGCATGTCTGGAACGGGCGAGGGCAGTTGGGCCAGGTAAACAGTCTCGTCTTAACAGAGTAATTGCTGCTGGCGGCTGTCTTTGCGCAAGGTGAGTACGTGATATGAGGGGAGCATCATCTAAAATGCCCGTACTGGATACGGGCAAAAATACTGAAAGTCATGCTTCAGCAATAATCACTGAACTATAATTAACCAGGAAGTTGAACAGTCTCTACCCGTGGCGATAACACAAAAATCGCTTATAACTCCTTCGTATTGAATACCCTTTCCCTCACGGATTCTTTATTTTCACACACAGCGTATGTTGATGATTCCCATTGATAATGACATGCCATGCGATTTTTATAGCCTGGTTATCAATGGTTCAGCATTGCCATACGACCACGAATGGATTGATTAAAATGAAGAAATTATTTGGTCTTATTGCTTCACTGACCCTTCTGTCTGGCCCGGTTTTTGCGGTGTCGGCACCTGACTGCGTGAAGGTCGATAACGCTCAAATCGAAGCGCTATTTGATAAGTGGAACGCATCGTTAAAAACGGGCAACGCGAAGACGGTTTCAGAAAACTATCTCAGCGATGCGGTGTTACTGCCAACGGTATCCAATAAAGCCCGCTTAACGGATGCTGAACGCATTGATTATTTTGAGCATTTTCTGGCGAAGAAACCTACCGGAAAAATTGATACTCGCACTATTCGTCTGGGGTGCAACAAGGCGATAGATACCGGTACCTACACATTTACCTTCGCCGATAAATCTACCGTTTCAGCACGATATACGTTCACTTACGCATGGGATGGGAAAGAGTGGAAAATCTCTACCCATCACTCTTCGGCGATGCCTGAGGGGTAAAAAAAGTGCAGGGGGCGAGAATTCAGCGCTCCCTGTTTTTATCGATGATGTGATTTTATTTTATTCTGAATTCTATGGCGAAATTGACCGTAAACAGCACAAACGATCTGTTTTTGAAGCTGGCGCTTGCCTATTTCTCGAGGGCTGTATTTTTCAACCTAGCATAAAATTCTGTATAGGTGTAGGTGTCGCCCTGACCCGTCATCGTTATACTGCGGTAAAAATCTCGCTAATGTTCCACCAGCGATTCACTCAGGCTGAAGAGGGTGGCATTACTTTGGAAAGCATATGTTCAGTACCTGGTTAAGCCGCTGGAAACTCGTCCCTGATGGTGCTCCCATCGTGACTCATACATCGTATCTGCTACCCGTGACAACAATTCACGGTGGCAAGAAAGCCATTCTTAAACTCACGGATGATGACAGTGAGCGAACCGGTTGTCAGTTGATGACCTGGTGGAACGGGAAAGGGGCGGCGAGGGTGCTGGCTCATGAAAATGGGGCGATTCTGTTAGAACGTGCCACAGGGACACAATCGCTGACGGATATGTCCCGGGAAGACCAGGATGCGCGAGCCTGCCGCATCATTTGCCAAACTGCCCGTCGACTCCATGTTGCGGCAGATACCTCAACACCGGTGCTCACGCCACTTGAACATTGGTTTGGCGATCTTGAGCCGACAGCGCAACGTTTTGGTGGGATCATGCTTCGTTGCGCGCAGGCAGCCAATGTGCTTTTCTCCACTGCGCAAGATGTCGTGGTGCTGCACGGTGATTTACACCACGGTAATGTGCTTGATTTTGCAGAGTCTGGATGGCTGGCTATCGATCCGAAAGGGTTGTTGGGTGAGCGTGGGTTTGATTACGCCAATATTTTCACCAATCCCGATCTTGCCGATCCTGGTATTGGCATCGCCATTGATCCATCGCGGTTCACCCAGCGCGTCAACATCGTTTCAGAGGCTGCCGGACTTAAACGCGAGCGTCTTCTTCTGTGGATCGCGGCATGGTGTGGGCTTTCATCCGCCTGGTTTCTGCAAGACGGGGGCACTGCGGCAATAACCCTGCACGTGGCGGAGCTCGCGTTTGCTGAACTGGACTCAGGGTCTCTGCAATTTTGATCTACGACACGCGTCAGTAATTTTAAACCGTTATCATTAGACTAATAAATATTTAGATTACCAATCAGTAAATGGCGGGTTAGGTTGTGTCTTTTGTGAATAAATTAATAGGCCGAAAACAATGAACGCGTTGTTTTCAGTGTGCAAAAAACGCCCGGATATTATGCTGCTGGTGGCGATTTTGGTCGGTGCAAACATTGTGGCGTGGCTGTGGGCTTTCACGGTGTTTAGTCATCATACCTCGCTTCTGGCGCTGAGCCTGGTCGCCTGGTGTTACGGTTTGCGCCACGCAGTGGATGCCGATCATATCGCCGCCATCGACAGCGCAACCCGCAAACTGATGCAGCAAAAAAAGCGCGCATTGACCACCGGGGCATGGTTTTCTCTCGGACATTCCACCATCGTGGTACTGGCAAGTATTGGCATTGCCCTCACTACCAGCGTGTTTAAACATCATATGGCGTGGTTGCAGAATGTTGGGGGCGTGATCGGTACGGCCGTTTCTGCAGCGTTCTTGCTGATTCTGGCGACCATCAATCTGATTATCTTCTGCCAGGTATGGAAGGCATTCCGCCATTTAAAACGTACGGGCACCTATTACGGAACTGCGGAAGAAATCACGATTTCAGGGCCTCTGAGTTGGCTCTTCCGCTCGGCCTTTAGGCTGGTGGGGAAAGACTGGCATATGTATTTTGTCGGCTTTTTGTTTGGGCTGGGTTTTGATACTGCCACAGAAATTTCGCTGTTAGGCATTTCTGCTTCAGGTGCTTCCAGTGGGATGTCCATCTGGTCCATTCTGGTGTTTCCGGCATTGTTTACCTGTGGCATGGCGTTAATTGATTGCCTCGACAGTATTCTGATGGTCGAGGCCTACGGCTGGGCCTTTAATAAGCCGCAGCGGAAGCTGTATTACAATATGACCATCACCGGAACCTCGGTGATTGTGGCGGTATTTATTGGCGGGCTGGAAGCGTTAGGATTACTGTCCGATGCGTTTTCACTTCAGGGCGGAATGTGGGATACGGTAAGTAATATGCGTGACCACATGGGTAATGTTGGTTTTATGATTATTGCTGTATTTCTCGGTTGCTGGATCCTCTCCGCGCTGAATTATCGCTGGAAAAACTATGACAGGTTGATGCTCAGCTAACCTAAATAAAGCCTTCCTGTCAGCGGGAAGGCTATTATCTGGCACTGCTCTGAACGGTTATTCAGCGTTGCTGAGCGATGTGGACGGTTGCTGCGCGGACGTTTCTTTACGCAAAATTCGGTTAGCCAGCACGCCCGACATCATCGAACCGTTGACGTTTAATGCAGTCCTCGCCATATCGACAATCGGCTCAATAGCAATAAAAATCCCCACCAGCGCGACCGGAAAATTCAGCGTGGAAAGCACAATCAGTGCGGCAAACGTCCCACCACCACCGACGCCCGCCACCCCAATCGATCCCAGCGCAATCGCCGGTAGCATCGCGAGCAGAAAATGTACCGACAGCGGATCGATGCCCATTGTCGGTGCAATCATTGCCACCATAATCGCAGGGTAAATCCCGGCACAGCCATTCTGGCCCATGCTGGAACCAAATGAAGCCGCGATATTGGCAATGGTATTTTGTACGCCAAATTTTTCCTGTGCGGTAATGGCCAGTGGAATAGAGGCAGCGCTGCTGCGTGAAACAAACGCAAAGGTTAAAACCGGCCACACGGTTTTAAAATAGCGCACAGGATTGTTTCCGCTAAGCAGCAAAATTAGCGCATGCACGATAAACATCATCAGCACGGCAATGTAGCAGGCGGCAATAAAGCCTAACAAACTGGCAAATTGTTCAAACCGATAAGCGGAAAATACGCCAGCCATTAATGCCATCACGCCATAGGGGGTGAGGGCAATAACGATGCGCACCATTTTCATCACCCAAATCTGGATGGCGTTAATGCCCGCGCTTAATTTTTCACCTTCTTGCGGTGCATCTTGTTTTACTTTTAATAATGCCACCCCGGCAAGCAGAGTGAAAATCACAATACCAATAACAGAAACGCTTCTGGCCCCGGTAAGATCGAGGAAGATATTGGTGGGGATCAGCGAGGTGACTAGCTTAGGCAGTGAAACGGCGGCTGTTTTACTCACATCCTCAGCCGTCAACGTTGACTGCATATGGCCAAATGCGCTGGCATTCAGACCTAAAACGTGGGCGGTGAGCAGGCCAACAAATCCGGCGATCATCACCAGGCAGAGCATGCTCCCTACAATAGTGAGCGACATTTTGCCAATTCCGGCGCTGTTTTCGAGCTTATTAATCGCCGACAGGATAGAGATAAAGATTAGCGGAACCGCAACTAGCTTGAGTAAATTGACATAACCGTTACCGATGACGTTATACCAGTCGATAATTATTTTGCTGTTGTCGGCTGCAATAAAATGCAGGGATAAGCCAATAACGGCACCGATAAAAATGGCAATGAAAACGCTTTTGGACAGGGAGTGACTTTTTTGGTCGATTCTGAATACAGCCCATGAACAAACCAAAAATAACGCGATATACGCGAGAGTAACGAACATAATGTAGCCTCTTGCCTCATTCAGCACCTGAAATGCCGGAAAGAGAGTGTATTTTTGAAATAAAACGCTGAGCCATAGTGGCTCAGGACCGGGACGGATTATAGGGAGGGGGGCCACTGACAGCCACGCAAAAAGTGTGGTTCAGACCGAGACGAGGTCTTTATGCTTATCCTGTAGACGATTTACGTGACGGTGTAACGTTAAATGGCGAATTTGGCTGGGTTATTTGCGTGGTTCATCATCCCAGGCGTGCGGGGCAAACAAATAGCCTTTATTACGGATGGTCTTGATGCGGTACGGCTCTGTGGCGTTATCCAGCAGTTTTTTACGCAGTCTGGAAATCGCCACATCAACGCTGCGATCCATCCCGTCATAACTCACACCGCGCAGATTTTTCAGCAACGCATCGCGATCCATAATGTGTCCCGCATGGGTTGCCAGCTCCCACAGTAGTTCGAAATCGGCGGTAGATAGCGAAACGGGGTCACCAGCAAGTAGCACGGAACGATTGGTTGGATCGATAGTTAGCGTACCAAAGCGCAGTATGGTATGCGGCGTAAGGGTGGCCGCCTGAATACCTTTTGACTGCGTCGAATGTTCGTTCTGGCGTAAATGCAGGCGCAGGCGGGCCAGCAGCACCGCCGGCGGCGTCGTTTTCAGAATGTAGTCACAGGCTCCCATTTCGAGCGCCAGTATATGGTTCATATCGCTGTCGAGAGACGTCAGCAGAACAATTGGACCCTGCCAGCGCCCGCGCAAATCACGACAGATGGTCATTCCGTCTTTACCAGGCAGCATAATGTCTAACAACACCAGGTCGGGTTGAACCTGCAGGACCTTCTCTTCGGCTACATCGCCGCGCGGTTCAAGGATGACCTCGATATCGTGCCGGGCCAGGTAGGCGGCAATCAGCGAACCGACTTCAGGATCATCTTCAACAAATACGATGGTGTTCATATCATTCATTTTGATTATAAAGCGCCAACATACACCGCCCCTGTTTTTCCTTCCATTAATCTTTTCTAAACGAGAACGCTTCCGTTATGCTAGGGGCTGATGTTATTGATGTGTTAAGGCAAAGTGATGGGGTTACTTATAAAAGCGGCGCTGGGTGCGCTGGTGGTGGTGTTGATTGGCGTGCTGGCTAAAACAAAGAATTACTATATTGCCGGATTAATTCCGCTGTTCCCGACATTTGCGCTGATCGCTCACTATATTGTGGCCAGCGAGCGCGGTATTGAAGCGTTACGCACCACAATTGTCTTCAGTATGTGGTCAATTATTCCCTATTTTGTCTACCTTGTTTCACTGTGGTACTTCACCGGGTTTATGCGCCTGCCCGTCGCGCTCGGCGGGGCGGTAGTCTGCTGGGGCCTGAGCGCGTGGTTGCTGATTATTTGTTGGGTAAAACTGCACTAACGCAGGTGGCGACCGCCATCCAGGGCAAAACTACGCCCGGTGACAAAACAGCTGGTCAACAGATAATCGATTAACTCAATGACCTCTTTTTCGCCGGGCGCGGTTTTCATCAGTGACTTGTTCAGAGCCTGCTGACGATATTCGGCGTCGTCATCTTCGTTAAACAGAATAAGCGATGGAGCGATGGCGTTCACTTTGACTTCTGGTGCCAGTTTACGCGCGAATGAGCGGGTCATGTTGTCCAGTGCAGCCTTGCTGGCGGCATACGCGATATGTTTGTCGCTGCCGCGCTCGACGACGTAATCGGTAAAATGGATGATGTCGCCGGCGGCGTGGCCGTGGCCGCGCAGCAGGCCTTCCAGCGCGTGGTTGAGCAGGTAGGGCGTGTTGACATGGATCTGCATCATGCTGGACAACACGTCAGACAGCGGTTTACCGGGTTTTTCTGCAACCCAGGCGCTGGCATTGTGCACGATGGCGCGTAATCCATCCGTTCGGTTTTTTACGTCATCAGCGAAGGCCAGCACGCCGGCATCGGTCGAAAAATCGGCCTGAATGCACACCGCGCCGGCTTCTTGCAGACCATCAATCGATGGATAATGCGTACGATAGCTGATAATTACCGGCTGTTTTTGATTCAAAAAATGCCATGCAATTGCGAGGCCGATGCGACGGCCTGCGCCGGTGATAAGTATTGGCAGGGGCTTTTTACCCATCGTAATCTCCATTAACATCAAACGATGGGTATGACGTTTACCCCATCAGCATCCAGGTAGCCGGAACGGCGGCGACCAGCAGCAGGCCGATCAAAACCAATTCCTGGCGGTTCAGCACGTTATCGTGCGTGTGCGTTTTTCTGGCGTAAAGAAAGACCAATAATCCTGGCGCATACAGCACCACAGACAGCAGCAGGTGCATTGGGCCAGAAGCATATAATAACCATAAGCCATAAATGCAGGCACCGACACCAACAGCCTGATGAATCGGGCGGGTGGCGATTTTCAGCAAAAATGCGCCAACGAGAAAATAAGGCACCAGAATCATCTCGGAGGCAATCGTCAGCAGCGTATTATAGTCAGAGCCTGTGAGCCAGATCAGCACCAGACACACCTGTACGCAGATATTGGTGAGCCACAGTGAAGACGACGGTGCACCTTGCGCATTTTGACGTGCGAAAATGCGCGGGAACGCTTTGTGCGTCGATGCCAGAAACGGCACTTCGGCTGCCATAATCGTCCAGCTTAAATAGGCACCGCAGACGGAAACTATCAGACCGGCCGCAATAATAATTTCACCCCATGGCCCCATCATTTTGACCATCAGTCCGGCCATTGACGGGTTACGGATTTCAGCCAGTTCCGGGCGAGCAACCACGCCAAGGGAAAGCAGGGTAACCAACAGATAAACACCCAGCGCGGCCAATACCGCCAGCAGCGTGGCGCGACCGACATCGCGTTTATTGCGGGCACGTGCTGACACAACGACCGCGCCTTCTACCCCGATAAACACCCACAGCGTGATGAGCATGGTGTTTTTGACCTGTTCCCAGACCGGAACACCCAGCGCAATACCGGTAAAATCCAGGGTAAAGGTATCAAGCTTAAACAGCATAAAGGCCAGCACGACAAACAGACCCAGCGGCAATAATTTCGCCAGTGTCGCTACCAGGTTGATGCTGGCGGCGGTTTGTACACCGCGTAATACCAGAAAATGGACCACCCACAGCAGCACTGAGGCCCCGACGATAGACTGCCAGGTATTTCCGTCGCCAAATAGACGCAATTCAGGCGTATCGGTGAAGAAGCTGAGTGCGGAAAAAACGATCACCAGATAAGAAACGTTGGCGATAACGGCGCACAGCCAGTAACCCCATGCCGAGCAGAAACCAATCAGTTCGCCAAAACCTTCACGGGCGTAGGTAAAAATACCGCCGTCCAGATCGGGACGGATGCGCGTCAGGATGAGCATGGCAAAGGCCAGCAGGAGAATTCCCGCGCCGGTAATCGCCCAACCAATCAGTAATGCGGCTGGGCTGGCAACCGCTGCCATATTTTGTGGCAGGCTGAAAACGCCCGCGCCGAGCATTGAGCTTAAAACCAGCGCGGTCAGTGCGCTCAGACCCAATTTCTTTTCCATTTGTATCCAGTGACAAAACGAGAGTGAGAGAATAATTATTTTGGCAAACCGCATAAAAATGGAGGAAGCCACTAAGGCGCGGAATTTTACGGAGAGAAGGGAGCGCATGCAATGGGCATGGGGAGATTTGTGACTAAAAATGCGAAAGGCGGCAAAAAGCCGCCTTATATTGTTACTCGTGACCGTTATTTATACAGATCGGCACTGATGGTCACGTTGTTACCACGTTCCTGCCACTGGCGGGTAATGTGGTAGTACTTGGCACCTTTTTTCGCGGCACGTTTAGCAACCTGATAAGAAACTTCAGTCATGTTGCCGTAGTTACCGGTGAACTTGATGCTGTCAAACGGCACCATCATGGCGGCGGTTGCTTTGTTCAGTTCTTCTACTTTCGTACCATCCGGAAGCGTGACAGTGTAACGTCCACCTTTGGTTGACTGCGTTTCGAAGAAACGACCCACTTCTGCACTCGGAGATGCGGTGGTAGCTACGCCCGGGATCTCAACTTTCTTCGCGGCTTCGCCACCGGCTGCTAATGCTGCACGTCCGGCATCAGAATCAGCTGGGATGGCGTCAGGGCTTTGTACAACACGTTTTTTCGCATCGGCTTTATAGACAAATGCGGTAATACGCTGGTTGCCACCCTGGTTAGCATCGACCTGACGGACAATATAGAAAGAGTAAGCCCCTTTCTCTCTCGCCGCTTTGGTGATGGCGTCGTTGACTTCAGGCTGGCTACGGTAGAAACCCTGCACCGTGACGGTATCGTACGGTTCCAGCAACACGGCCTGATCTTTGGGTAATTCTACAACACCGTTGATGACGCGATTTTTGTTAGCTTCCGCTTTTTCTGCGTCGGCTTTATAGACGTCGGCAACAACACGCCAGTTACCGCCGCTGCCAAAATCTGAGGTATCAACAACGTAAAAGGAGGCTGCACCGTCTTTATCTGCACGGCGGGATACGGCGGCAACCGCATCACCGATAGCATTAAAACGGCCGGTCACCACAATGCGGTCATAGGGTTTCAGGGCAGCCGCTTGCTCCGGCGTCAATTCTGTCGCTGCATTTACAGAAAAAGCAGTCGCAGAAAGAAGTGCGGACGCCAGGAGAGTGTTCTTAAGCTTCATAAAAATAATCCTTCGCCTTGCGCAAACCAGGTACTGGTATTGTTATTGACTAGAAACGTGGCTGATTATTGCATTTAAATTGTGTCAGTGTCTGCGTCATTTTTCACTCATCGAGCCAGCCGTCGTAACAACATCGATAACATTTAGTGATATGTCTAAAAATTCGGCATTTCAGCGCTAAAACTGATAAATCGGTTGAATTTCATAAGTTAATTTAATGTTAATCAATTGTTCCGTGGTGGCGCTTAATCATGTTTTGCCGCTTGGCTTGAGCGATTTATCGGCCTTTGCGGGCTATTTCAAGGGCATTATCTCTGTCTGCGGGTTAATTCATCCCGGTTTTGCGAATTTCATAATAAATACTGTTTTTTGGCGCTAGATCACAGGCGTTAATTTCAGTAGGTTATACAGAGTTTGTTACTGTTTTATTTTGTTGGGGTAACACTTACCTCTTACGTAAGTGCGCGCAGGCCGCTTGCGAACATTGATAAACCATCATCAAAAATACAGATGGAAGGGAACATTATGCGAATTGGCATACCAAGAGAACGGTTAACCAATGAAACCCGCGTAGCAGCCACACCGAAGACGGTTGAGCAGCTGCTGAAGCTGGGTTTTAGCGTCGCGGTTGAAAGCGGCGCGGGTCAACTGGCAAGTTTTGACGACAAGGCGTTTGTGCAAGCGGGCGCGGAAATTGTTGACGGGGATGCGGTCTGGCAGTCAGAGATTATCCTGAAGGTCAACGCACCAGAAGAATTTGAGATTCCGTTGTTGAATCCGGGGACCACGCTGGTCAGTTTCCTCTGGCCGGCGCAAAACCCGGAGTTGCTGCAAAAACTCGCCGAGCGCAATGTCACCGTGATGGCAATGGACTCCGTACCGCGTATTTCGCGTGCGCAGTCGCTGGATGCCCTCAGTTCGATGGCCAACATCGCCGGATATCGCGCCATTGTTGAAGCGGCGCATGAGTTCGGTCGCTTCTTTACCGGACAAATTACCGCCGCGGGTAAGGTCCCGCCAGCCAAAGTGATGGTGATCGGTGCCGGGGTTGCGGGTCTTGCGGCCATTGGTGCGGCCAACAGCCTGGGGGCGATTGTTCGCGCCTTCGATACGCGCCCGGAAGTGAAAGAACAAGTGCAAAGTATGGGCGCTGAATTCCTCGAGCTGGATTTCAAAGAAGAAGCGGGCAGCGGCGATGGTTACGCCAAGGTGATGTCCGAAGCGTTTATCAAAGCGGAAATGGAACTGTTCGCCGCGCAGGCGAAAGACGTCGATATTATCGTCACCACCGCGTTGATTCCGGGTAAACCGGCCCCGAAACTGATCACCCGTGAAATGGTTGACTCCATGAAAGCGGGCAGCGTGATTGTCGATCTCGCTGCGCAAAACGGCGGTAACTGCGAATACACCGTGGCGAATCAGGTGACCACGACCGAGAACGGCGTCAAGGTTATTGGTTATACCGACCTTCCGGGCCGTTTGCCGACGCAGTCTTCCCAGCTATACGGGACCAACCTCGTTAACCTGCTGAAGCTGCTGTGCAAAGAGAAAGACGGCAATATCACCGTGGATTTCGACGATGTGGTGGTGCGCGGTGTGACGGTGGTTCGCGAAGGTGAAATCACCTGGCCTGCGCCGCCGATCCAGGTTTCCGCTCAGCCTCAGGCGGCAGCAAAAGCTGCACCTGCACCGGTTGAAGAGAAAAAACCAGTCTCACCGTGGCGTAAATACGCCCTGATGGCGTTGGTGGTTATTCTGTTTGGCTGGCTGGCCGATGTGGCGCCAAAAGAGTTCCTTGGCCACTTTACCGTGTTCGCGCTTTCCTGCGTGGTCGGTTACTACGTGGTCTGGAACGTGTCGCATGCGCTGCATACGCCGCTGATGTCTGTGACGAACGCCATCTCCGGGATCATCGTTGTGGGGGCATTATTGCAGATTGGCCAGGGTGGCTGGGTGAGTTTCCTGAGCTTTATCGCGGTACTTATTGCCAGCATTAATATTTTCGGTGGCTTCACCGTGACTCAGCGCATGCTGAAAATGTTCCGGAAAAACTAAGGGGTAGCACATGTCTGGAGGATTAGTTACAGCTGCATACATTGTTGCCGCGATCCTGTTTATTTTCAGTCTGGCGGGGCTTTCTAAGCATGAAACGTCCCAGCAGGGTAATAACTTCGGTATCGCCGGGATGGCGATTGCGCTGATTGCCACGATCTTTGGTCCGGATACCGGCAACGTCGCGTGGATTCTGGTTGCCATGATCATCGGTGGCGCGATTGGTATTCGTCTGGCGAAGAAAGTCGAAATGACCGAGATGCCGGAGCTGGTGGCGATCCTGCACAGCTTCGTTGGCCTGGCGGCGGTGCTGGTTGGTTTTAACAGCTACCTGTATCACGAAGCGGGTCTGGAACCGATTCTGGTGAATATTCACCTGACTGAAGTGTTCCTTGGCATCTTCATCGGTGCGGTGACCTTCACGGGTTCTATTGTGGCGTTTGGTAAACTGCGCGGCAAGATATCCTCTAAGCCGCTGATGCTGCCGAATCGTCACAAGCTGAACCTTGCGGCGCTGGTGGTTTCGTTCCTGCTGCTGGTGCTGTTCGTGCGTACTGAAAGCGTGGGTCTGCAGGTTCTGGCGTTGCTGGTGATGACCATTATCGCGCTGGCGTTTGGCTGGCATCTGGTGGCGTCTATCGGCGGGGCAGATATGCCGGTTGTGGTATCGATGCTGAACTCCTATTCAGGATGGGCGGCAGCGGCGGCGGGCTTTATGTTGAGCAACGATCTGCTGATCGTTACCGGTGCGCTGGTGGGTTCTTCGGGTGCGATCCTGTCTTACATTATGTGTAAGGCGATGAACCGCTCCTTCATCAGCGTTATTGCCGGTGGTTTTGGTACCGACGGTTCTTCTACTGGTGACGATCAGGAAGCGGGTGAACATCGCGAGATTTCCGCGGAAGAAACGGCAGAAATGCTGAAGGATTCGCACTCGGTGATTATCACTCCAGGCTATGGCATGGCGGTGGCGCAGGCACAGTATCCGGTGGCCGAAATCACCGAGAAACTGCGTGCACGCGGCATCAAGGTGCGTTTCGGTATCCACCCGGTTGCCGGGCGTCTGCCGGGGCATATGAACGTGCTGCTGGCGGAAGCGAAGGTGCCTTACGATATCGTGCTGGAAATGGATGAAATCAACGATGATTTCGCCGATACCGACACTGTACTGGTCATCGGCGCGAACGATACCGTTAACCCGGCGGCGCTGGACGATCCGAAAAGCCCAATCGCCGGTATGCCGGTTCTGGAAGTGTGGAAGGCGCAGAACGTCATTGTGTTTAAACGTTCAATGAATACCGGTTATGCCGGCGTGCAGAACCCACTGTTCTTTAAAGATAACACCCATATGCTGTTTGGCGATGCCAAAGCCAGCGTGGATGCAATACTGAAAGCGCTGTAATTATTACTAACATGTCATACGGCCTCCTCGGAGGCCGTTTTTTTATAACACATTCCGCTTATTAGCGAGAGAGGCGGCTTCAGGCTTTATTGAGATCGCCCAGCAAAACGGCAATGCTTTGGCCGCCTTCAGTTTGCTCAAGTGCAATTTTAACGATGATGGTGAGTGGGACAGAAAGCAGCATGCCAACCGGTCCCAGTAACCAGCCCCAGAATATCAACGACAGAAAAACCACCAGCGTCGATAGCCCCAGTCCGCGTCCCATGATGCGCGGTTCGAGAATGTTACCGAATATCAGGTTAATCGCCAGATAGCCCGCCAGCACCACCAGGGCATCGTAAAATCCGCTAAACACCAGTACCTGAGCAATAGGGGGGATCGCCGCCAGCACGGATCCGATATTGGGGATGTAGTTCAGCGCGAAAGCCAGCAGTCCCCAGACAAATGCGAAGCGGACATCCAGTGCGGCCAGCATGCCCCAGGCGACCAGGCCGGTGACAATACTGATGGCCGTTTTGAGGACCAGGTAGTGTGACACGCTGTCGATTGCGCGTTGAATAGCCGCCATTCCCTCAACGGGTCTGCTCATCATTTGTTTGAGTTTGCTGGGTAACTGTGGCACTTCCAGTAGCATAAACACGACGGTCAGTAGCAGTAAAAAGATAGATGACATGGCATTGGACAATTGCGTCAGCAAATTGGTCACCAGCGTCATCGCCGCATTAGGGTCGATATACTTCACGAGTTCGTCGACGGAAACGCCAATTCCCGCGCGCTGCAGCCACGGTTCGATATTTTTCAGCGGGATAACCAGTGAAGAACGGTATTGCGGTAGCGTTCTCGCTAATTCATTTAAGGATGTCCCTAAATATGCTAAAAGCAGCACCATTAGCATCACAATAATAACCACCAGCAATGACACGGCTAATACTCGCGGAATGCGAAGTTTGACCATCCGCTGGACCACGGGATTAAGTACCACGGCAATAAATAACGCCAGAATAAAGGGGACAATGATATCGGCCGCAAAGCGGACGCCGGTCAGAATGATCACCAGCATGCCCAACATAATGACTAATTTTAGACCGCTAAGCGTGATAATGGGTTTCGCCATGTTTATTCCTGAAGAGTTATCCTGAATCAGGATAATAGTGTGATCTGCCTCGAGTCGTTATAACAAAAATCAAACGAAGCAGGTAAAGAAGTGAAAAGATTTTGAGTTCGTCTTGAACCTATGATACAAATTGCGTGTGTTTAACTACCGAGGACAATTATCATCCGCGATGACGAGAAGCAACACTGCGGATAATTGTAATATTATGGACAATACGTTCAGGATGTTTTTGCGTTTACCTACACTTCTTCGTACCTCTTCTACTTTCCTGCTTGCAGGTGAGCAACTCTGGCGCAACGCGCTTTAGTCCCTTCTTCTGCCTGAGCTGGCGTTATGCGCTGAGCTATCTGATTTTATTTTTTGGTTTGCTGCATGCGGTAAGCCCAAAGGACTTTATTCTCTAGCAGGAGAAGTATCATGTTTTACTGGATTTTATTAGGTCTGGCCATTGCGGCTGAAATTACAGGTACGCTGTCGATGAAATGGGCAAGCGTAGGTAATGGTAATGCGGGCTTTATTTTAATGCTGGTAATGATCGCCTTATCGTATATTTTTCTCAGTTTCGCCGTTAAAAAAATCGCCCTCGGCGTGGCCTACGCGTTATGGGAAGGTATCGGTATTTTATTTATTACGCTATTTAGCGTGCTGTTATTTGACGAAACCCTGTCGGCGATGAAGGTGGCCGGATTAGTCTCGCTAGTGTTCGGTATCGTGCTGATTAAATCAGGCACACGAAAGCCAGCAAAAGCGAGGGGCAAGGTGACCCATGCAGCAGTTTGAATGGGTTCACGGCGCCTGGTTGGGGATGGCCATCGTGCTGGAAATTGTCGCTAACGTCTTTTTGAAATTTTCCGATGGTTTTCGTCGTAAAGCCTATGGCGTGCTGTCATTGGTCGCCGTGCTGGCAGCCTTTAGTGCGCTGTCCCAGGCGGTAAAAGGCATCGACCTTTCCGTTGCTTATGCCCTGTGGGGGGGATTCGGGATTGCCGCCACGTTGGCCGCAGGCTGGGTGCTTTTTGGTCAGCGCCTGAATAATAAAGGCTGGATCGGCGTGGCATTGTTGCTGGCCGGTATGATCATGATTAAACTCGCCTGATAAAAATGCTGCCTGTATCTGCGGGCAGCATGTTGTTATCCCTTCGCTAACGCGTCCAGTTTATCGCGAAAACCGGTGACCGAAATCGCGCGGTTATCGGCCCGCCAGCGATCTTTCGCCGCCGGAGCGGAGCTCTGCACACCAATCAATTGCCAGCCCGCATCTGTCTTCAGCATCAATGGGGAACCGCTGTCACCCGGGAGCGTGTCGCACTGATGGGACATGACGGTGTTTTGCGCCCAGCCGGTCACCACACAATCCTGATGCGCATACAGATCGTCCAGATGGTCTTCCGGGTAGCCTGACTGAGTGACTTTGCGATCGGCGGCTTTCAGCGCAGCGGTTAATGCGGTTTTATCGCCTTCATACAAGGGAAGCGGTGTAATTCCTGATGGAGGGTAACGCAACACCACCAGACCAAAATCCCAGGGTGCCGCAGAAGGGGGCACTATCCAGCCGTCGCCATCCGCTTTTAAGCGCTTGCCAAGTGAAGGATCAACCCGTGCCTCAATGCCGTGGATTTCATAGCGCCAGACGCCTTTTTTTGACACAAAGCGCAGCGCAACGGCTTTATCCGGCTTGCCTTTAGGGGGCGTTAACAGACAGTGCCCGGCGGTCAAGGCCAGATGCGGAGAAATGAGCGTGGCCGTACACAGGTTACCGCTGGCGGTTTCCAGTTGTCCGATGGCGTCCCAGGGAGATTGAGTCGGGTCTGGGATCTGTACGCGATCGTCATGACCAAAGAAGAGCGTTTTAATGTCTTCAGCTTCAGTGGCGGGCGTTGCTGGCCGATCCGCATGCGCAATGCCAGGAGAAAGATAAATAGAACCCAGTAATACCGCAATGGTTTTATGCATATCACACTCTGGTGGGGAATTATGATTATTAAAAGCAAACCCTCAATGAATACTATAGACGGGACGGTGGGAAAGTGGGAGTAAAATCAGGTAACTACACTCAGGAAAGATAAAAGTGCGTGGCAATAAGGCCGCAAATTATCAGTGTAATAAGAATGAACTCAAAGCGGTAATGGGACACCCTTTTACCCTCCGAAACGCGGCGCTAAACCGACAAGAGCTAGCGCCGTAGGCGCTGGCGTGGGGAACGCCAGCGTTATTTCTGACGGATTATGCCGCTGGCTGAGCCGCAGGTTTAGCTGCGTCGTGTTTTACAGCTTTTTTGCTGTGCTTTTTAGCTGCCTGTGCTTTTTGCTCTGGTGCTTTTTGTTCTGCAGCAGGTTTAGCGGTGGTTTTTTTGGTGTGTTTCTTGGCAGATTGCGCTTTCTGCGGTGCCGCCTTGTGCTGTTTTTTATGATGTGTGGTTTTAGCCGGGGCTGCTTTGGTGGTGGCTGCAGCGGCCGGAGTCGTGGTAGCCGTTGTTTCAGCAGCAAATGCAGCAGAAGACAGACCCATAGCAGCGGCAACAACCAGAGCTAATACTTTTTTCATTGTCATACCCTCGATTTGGTTTTTCATTCAACCCCACTGCGGGGCCGTTGAAATAACTATATCGCTGTAATATCAAGGCTTCCGTGAGTCATTGGTTTCGGCGTGTAACCATATGTACAATGACTCACGGTAAGCAATTACAGATAACGGGCTTCCAGATGTGCGCGGAAATAGCGGCTACTGAGTGGTTCACCGGTGGCCTGCGTAATCAGCTGTTCGGTGGTAAAGCGGCTACCGTGCTGCCAGATGTTCTGGCGTAACCAGTCAAACAGTGCGCTGAAATCACCCTGAGCAATGGCCGTTTCTAACCCCGGCAACGCGCGGTTTGCCGCACTAAACAACTGTGCTGCATACATGGCACCAAGGGTATAGGAAGGGAAGTAGCCAAAGCCACCGTCGGTCCAGTGGATATCCTGCATACACCCATTACGGTAATTGCCGATGGTTGACAGCCCCAGCCACGCCTGCATCTTCTCATTCCACAAGGCCGGAATATCATCGACTTCAATGTCGCCGTTAATCAGTGCTCGCTCGATTTCGTAGCGCAGGATCACGTGGGCGGGGTAGCTCACTTCATCGGCATCAACGCGGATAAAGCCCGGCTTCACCTGCTGGTTCCAGGCGATAAAATTGCTTTCTTCAAAGGCGGTTTGATCGCCAAAATGCCGCTTCACCGCCGGGATTAGCCGCGTCAGGAAGGCGCTGCTTCGACCCAGCTGCATTTCAAAGAACAAGCTTTGGGATTCATGAATGGCGGTCGAGCGTGCCAGAGCGATAGGTTGACCGGACCAGTTACGCGGCAGGTTCTGCTCATAGCGGGCATGGCCGGTTTCATGGATAACGCCAAACAGTGCGCTCAGCAGTTCATTTTCATCATACCGTGTGGTGATGCGCACATCTTCCGGTACGCCGCCGCAGAATGGGTGGGCGCTAATGTCCAGCCGTCCACCCGCAAAGTCGAATCCCAACTGCGCCATGGTCTCAAGGCCTAATTCGCGCTGCACCGCCGTCGGGAAAGGGCCAACCGGCGCGATTAACGATTGCCGGGACTGTTTGGCGACCACCTTGCTTAACAGATCCGGTAGCCAGCCTTTGAGGTCGGCGAATAACACGTCCAGGCGGGCGCTGGTCATGTCTGGTTCAAACACATCCAGCAGCGCATCATACGGTGAACAACCTTTGGCCTCGGCACGCAGCCTGGCCTCTTCGCGGCTGTACTTCACCACATCCTTCAGGTTCTCAGCAAAACCTTCCCAGTCATTGGCCGGGCGCTGGCTGCGCCAGGCGTGTTCGCAGCGGCTACCCGCAAGGGATTTGGCTTCAACCAGTGATTCCGGCAACAATGATGCCTGATGATGCAGACGCGACATTTCCCGCAGATTGGCCTGTTCAACATCATTCAATTCTTCTTGTTGCGCGCCGGCAATCCAGGTGGCGACCTTAGGATCGGTTAACAGTTGATGTTCCAGGACGTTCAGTTCCGCCAGCGCTTCGCCACGGGCCTGGCTGCCACCAGGAGGCATCATGGTGAACATGTCCCAACTGGCGATAGCCGAGAGGTGGGAGAAGCGAGAGAGCCGCTGGAACGTGCGGGTGAGCTGTTGGTAATTCGTACTGTTACTCATTATTTTCGTTCTCGTTCTGTTGGACCAGACCTGTGAGTCTAACGCGATTTACCGCATTTACCCATTCTTCTCCAGGGCGTGCAAACGGTGATGTAAACGGGACCCCACCAGTAGCGCAAGGATCAGCATCAACGCAATAAACCCGCCGACGCCGTTCCAGCCGTAGTTATGCCAGAAAACGCCACCCAGCGTACCCGCAATGCTCGATCCCAGGTAATAACAGAACAGATACAACGACGAGGCCTGACCTTTGGCGCGTTTAGCGCGCGGACCAATCCAGCTGCTGGCCACCGAATGTGCGGCAAAGAAACCGGCAGAAAAGAGCAGCATCCCGGCAAAAATCAGCCACAGTGAGGTGAACAGCGTCATCAACAAGCCTACGAGCATCACGCCAGTCGAGAACAACATCACCGGACCACGACCGTAGCGGGTGGTCATTGACCCAGCTTTGGGGGAACTCCAGGTACCGGTAAGGTAAGCCACGGACAGCAGGCCGACCACCGCCTGACTGAGTTCCCAGGGCGACAGCATCAGGCGGTAGCCGATGTAGTTAAACAGCGTGACAAACGACCCCATCAATAAGAATCCGACCACGAAAAGTAGCGGCAATCCGGGGTCACGCCAGTGCATGCGGAAATTAATAAACAATGACTTAGGCCGCAGTGACGTCGGTCTGAAGTGGCGCGATTCGGGTAAGATTTTCCAGAACATCAGCGCGGAGGCCAGCGCAAAACAGCCGATAGCCGCCAGCGCAATACGCCAGTTAAAAAAGTCGGTAAATACTCCGCTGATCAACCGGCCACTCATGCCGCCAATCGAGTTACCGCTGATATACAGCCCCATCGAAAAGGCGACAAAGCTAGGGTGGATCTCCTCACTGAGATAGGTCATACCTACCGCGGCGACCCCGCTTAATGACAGGCCAATCAATGCACGCATGATCAGGATACCGTGCCAGCTGGTCATCATCGTTGAAAGTAGGGTGCAGCAGGAAGCCAGCAGGAGCGCGGTGACCATTACCGGCTTGCGGCCAATGGCGTCGGAAAGCGGGCCGGTAAACAGGAGACCGATTGCCAGCATGGCGGTGGAGATAGACAGTGAAATACTGCTGCTGGCAGGCGATACGCCAAACTCATGGGACAGTACCGGCAGGATCGGTTGTACACAATACAGCAGGGCAAATGTCGCCAGCCCGGCGGAAAACAGAGCCAGCGTGACGCGCATAAAAGAGGCGGTGCCGCGTTTTATAAACGCATCTGGCGGGGAGATAATCTGTTCATCAACATCGCTTGTCGGGGCAGTATCGACAGTAGTTGTACGGCTCACATGAAATCCATTGGGTATACAGGACTAGTCTTTAGAGTATGAAAAACACAATATTCTGTCTAATATATTAATAATCTCAAATAATATTTTAAAAATATGAATATTGAACTGCGTCACCTGCGCTACTTTGTGGCGGTTGCGGAAGAACTCCATTTTGGCCGTGCGGCGGCGCGGCTGAACATTTCCCAACCTCCGTTGAGCCAACAGATCCAAATCCTCGAGCAGCAGGTGGGTGCCAGATTGCTGGCGCGAACCAACCGCAGCGTGGCGCTGACCGCCGCAGGCAGGCAGTTTCTGGCCGACAGTCGGCAGATCCTCGGGCTGGTGAATGAAGCCGCAGCAAGAGCTGAACGTCTGCATTTGGGCGAAGCGGGTGAGTTGCGTATCGGATTTACCTCCTCAGCACCGTTTATTAAGGCGGGGTCAGATACGCTGTCCTTTTTTCGCCAGGCTTACCCCGATGTGCATATGCAAACCCGTGAAATGAATACCCGCGAGCAAATTGCCCCATTAAGCGAAGGGACGCTGGATATGGGACTGTTGCGCAATACGCAACTGCCTGACACTCTGCACCGGGAGGTTATCCTGCACGAACCGCTGATGGCGATGATCCCGCGAGCGCATCCATTGGCACAAAAGCCGGTTGTTACTCTGGCGGAACTTGCCCGCGAGCCGTTTGTCTTTTTTGACCCGCACGTGGGGACCGGATTGTATGACGATATTCTTGGCCTGATGCGTCGCTACGACCTGAAGCCGACTATTACTCAGGAGGTCGGGGAGGCGATGACCATTATCGGCCTGGTGGCGGCGGGGTTGGGGGTGTCTATTCTGCCAGTCTCCTTTAAACGGGTACAGCTGTATGAAATGTGTTGGGTACCGATAGCAGAAGAGGATGCTGTATCTGAAATGTGGCTGGTGTGGCCTAAACATCGCGAGCAAAGCCATGCTGCGCAACGCTTTCGCCAGCAGCTTTTAGCGGCGGTACAACGTGCTTAAATTAGTTTAAAAACCGGTGAAAATGTGCGGTAAATCACACGGCTAAGTAAAAAGTTGACGGAAACCATTGAAGTACTTCACCATAGCCTACAGATTATTTCGGAGCGCGAAAATAAAGGGAGTAAGTGGTGGTTGCTGATAGTCAGCCTGGGCATATCGATCAAATTAAGCAGACCAATGCGGGCGCGGTTTATCGCCTGATAGATCAGCTCGGACCGGTATCGCGTATTGATCTCTCTCGCCTGGCGCAATTAGCGCCTGCCAGTATTACCAAGATTGTCCGCGAAATGCTCGAAGCACATTTGGTGCAAGAACTGGAAATCAAAGAAGCCGGGAGTCGTGGGCGTCCGGCCGTTGGCCTGGTTGTCGAGACGGAAGCCTGGCACTACTTATCTATTCGTATCAGTCGTGGCGAAATTTTTCTCGCACTGCGCGATCTCAGCAGCAAACTGGTGGTTGAAGATTGCCTTGAAATGGCGCTGGTCTCCGAGATCCCGCTGCTCGATCGCGTGATTGCGCAGGTCGATCAATTCTTCATTCGCCATCAGCAAAAGCTTGAACGCTTAACGTCCATTGCCATCACCATGCCGGGCATTATCGATACCGAGAATGGCATCGTTCATCGCATGCCGTTTTACGATGACGTTAAAGAGATGCCACTGGGTGACGCGCTGGAGAGTCATACCGGGGTACCGGTATACATTCAGCACGATATCAGCGCCTGGACCATGGCTGAAGCGCTTTTTGGTGCATCGCGCGGTGCCCGCGACGTGATTCAGGTAGTGATTGACCACAACGTGGGCGCGGGGGTGATCACCGACGGCCATTTACTGCATGCGGGCAGCAGCAGTCTGGTCGAGATTGGCCATACGCAGGTGGACCCGTATGGCAAGCGTTGTTACTGCGGGAATCATGGGTGTCTGGAAACGATAGCCAGCGTAGATAGCGTTCTTGAACTCGCACAGGTGCGTCTGAAACAGTCGATGAGCTCCTCACTGCATGGCCAACCGTTGACGGTGGATTCAATATGCCTTGCCGCCATGCAGGGTGATTTATTGGCGAAAGATATTATTAGCGGCGTCGGTACGCATGTGGGACGCATCCTGGCCATCATGGTGAATTTATTCAACCCGCAAAAGATTTTGATCGGTTCTCCGCTCAGCAAGGCCGCAGATATTCTGTTTCCGACCATTGCTGACAGTATTCGCCAACAGGCGTTGCCAGCCTACAGTAAGCACATTGTTGTTGAGAGCACGCAGTTTACCAATCAGGGAACGATGGCGGGGGCCGCACTCGTGAAGGACGCGATGTATAACGGTTCTTTGTTGATTCGTCTATTACAGGGTTAACATTTTTTAACTGTTGTACAAAAAATTGCGCTATCTCAAGCTGATTCAGGTTCTCTTACCTTAGACTTTCTCCACTGTATTATTTTCCTGGCTTATATTTTCAAAGCATAACGGTGGAGTTAGTGATGCTGAAGCGTTTCTTTATTACAGGTACAGACACTTCTGTTGGGAAGACAGTGGTTTCCCGCGCATTACTACAAGCGTTAGCGTCAGGGGGTAAATGTGTTGCGGGTTATAAACCCGTGGCTAAAGGCAGCAAAGAGACGCCGGAAGGCTTGCGGAACAAAGATGCGCTGGTGCTGCAAAGCGTTTCTTCCCTGGAATTGCCTTACGAGGCGGTCAATCCTATTGCGCTGAGCGAAGACGAAAGTAGTGTGGCGCATAGCGGCCCGATCAACTACACCCTGTTGTCCAACGGACTCGCCAGCCTGAGCGAAAAGGTTGATCACGTGGTGGTCGAAGGGACCGGCGGGTGGCGCAGTCTGATGAACGATTTGCGTCCGTTGTCGGAGTGGGTGGTTCAGGAACAGCTACCCGTGCTGATGGTAGTGGGGATTCAGGAAGGCTGCATTAATCATGCCATCCTTACGGCGCAGGCGATTGCCAGTGACGGGCTGCCGCTGATTGGTTGGGTAGCGAACCGCATTAACCCCGGATTGGCGCATTACGCTGAAATCATCGACGTGCTCGGCAAGAAATTACCTGCCCCGTTGATCGGCGAGTTGCCGTACCTGCCGCGCGCAGAGCAGCGAGAGCTGTCTCAGTATATCCGACTGTCAATGCTCGGCAGCGTGCTGTCGGTAGATAGAGTCATGGCGTAACGTTCGCGACAGCACGGAAGCCACGACGCAAGCAATCAATAAGCCGGGGAGTAGACGATACTCCCCGGTCATTTCACAGACCATCAGCGTAGACATAATCGGTGCGTGCGTTGTTGCCGCCAATAACGTCGCCATCCCGGTTAATCCCAGCAGCACCGCAATCTCATCCGTACCGGGAAGCCAGAATCCCCACAGGCGACCCAACAGCATACCAACCGACAGGCCGACAAACAGGGTCGGTGTGAACACACCGCCCGGCGCGCCAGAACCACTGCTGGCCAGTACAGCCAGTAATTTGCAGATAAAAATCCCGGAGATAACCGAAAGCAGCGGCGGGGAGAGTAAAAACGACTGCACCACGCTGTAGCCATTTCCCCAAACGGTTGGTGTGAATAACGACAGCACGCCAACGATCAATCCCCCCAGCGCCAACTGCCACGGTGGTGAAAGTTTCAGGCGTAAAAAACCGGTGTGGCTGGTGGTCATCAGCCACATAAAGAGAGGGCCGCAGATCCCTGCCGCCACGCCGGTACTGACAATCATCAGATAGTCCAGCGCGTGCAGCTCTCGCGACAAATGCACGGTATAAAGCAGCGCGTTGCTGTCACTGAGTAAATGAGTGGTGAGCAAGGCGACAACGGCGGAGACGACAACCGGTCCCAGCGATGCCAGAATTAACGTGCCAAACAGGACTTCAGCAATAAACAGGCTGCCGGCCAGTGGCGCATGGTACGCACCGGCCATGCCGGCGGCAGCACCGCAGGCAATCCATAACTTCCATTCCGTGCGTGGGGTAAAGCGTTGTGCAAAACAGGATGCTGCCAGCGCCGCCAGTAAGATCATGGCGCCTTCACGTCCGATGGCACTCCCGCTGGCGACCACCAGCAATGACGCCAACGACTTCACCAGGCTGGCGCTAACGTCAAACTGGCCGTCAGTTTGCAGTGCTTCCATATAATCCGTAGGCGCCTGCGGGCGCTGCCGGTTAAATTTCTGCCAGCCCCACAGCAGCAAGCCTGCAGCAAGGCCGCCCAGAGCCGGGGTCAGCATGCGTCGCAGTGGTGACAGACTGGACGCCGCATTAACCAGACTGCCGGTGTCATTACTCAGGAAAAGCCACTCCAGGAGCAGCATGGCGTGGCGGAACCCGGCCACTGCCAGTGCTGCCAGGATACCAATCAGCGCGGCGAACACCAGACGGCGAAGCATCGCGCGCAGGTCAGGATAGGCGTGCAAATGATGCATTAACGAAATAATGGCTTCACAGCGACGGGGATCAGCAACTGCGACTGCCAATGCGCCAGCGTGAGTCGGGCCAGTTCCCCCAGGGCCTGATAAAACGGATGATCGGCTTTCTCGATAAAAACTTCGAGGAAACGGCCTGACCAGGGTAACAGATGCCAGGCCAGCAGTTGTTCGCACGCGTTGTGATGGCCATTTTCAGCAAGCCAGGCGGTTAATAGCAGCAGAGAGCCGAAGTGATCTTCGGGTTCGTTTTGCTGCATGTCGAACTGGATACCGTTGTCGCGCATCCACTGACGCAATGCCAGCGTGGATTCACCAAACAAGACGTTTTCACGATCCAGCCAGACGGAACCCCATGGCGGAGAAGGCAGTGCGTACGGACCAACGAACAAACGCTGCCAGGCCTGTGAGAGTGATTCATCGCCTTCAATCTGAAACTGGCTAACCAGTTCGCACAGCGTATCGTCAGACAGTGGCCATTGCGCCTGCCAGCCATTGGCTCTTAGCGCACTAATGAGCGGGGCCGCTTCTGCGCTGTCTGGCGCATAGTAAAATAGTGCACCCAGCACGCGCGCTGCGGTGGAGAAGTTGTCACGTTGAGAAAAAGAGGTCATGCAAACAATCCTGAAAAGTGCGGGCTTCCCCGCACTCGTGAGTTAACCTGCAACAGCCATACCGACTGTCATATGCAGACCGTAAAACAATCCGCGGCCAATGATTTCACCGGCAAGCACGAGAATTAAGCCGAGCGCCAGACCTGTAACATGGGGTTCTTTGCGGCGGATCAGGGGACAAATCCGCGGGCCACTTAGCAACACCGTCATGAAAAAGGCCACGGTGGTGTAACCATTATACCAGGTCGGCACGGTTTCTATCTGGTAAATCTGGGTTATCGCCCAGACAAATACAACGCCGAGGATTATGCTTACCAGCAGCCAGATTTTACCCCGCGCTGCGGGCATTTTACCGAGAAAAGCCACTAGCCACTAGCCACCAGACACCACCGACGGCGAAAACAGAAAGAACATGCTGCGAACGAGACGCTGTCTTGTCGCATCGTCTTTGGCAGAGAACCACCCCAGCCCGCTCACGATCAACACGCCCCTTAAACCTTCTCAATCTCAACCAGGTTAGTGTGCTGCGGGTTACCTTTGGCTAACGGTGACGGGCGCTGGGTGGTCAGCGTGTTAACACAGGCACCATGGTCAATTTTGTCGCCAGACATATCGGCATCGTGCCAGGCACCCTGGCCCATTGCGCTAATGCCGGGGAGAATACGCGGGGTCACTTTGCGGGAATACGCACTTCGCCACGATCGTTATAAACACGCACCATATCGCCATTGGAAATACCACGCTTTTGCGCATCCAGTGGGTTAATCCAGACTTCCTGGCGACAGGACGCTTTGAGAACGTCGATGTTGCCGTAGCTTGAGTGGGTTCGAGATTTGTAGTGGAAACCAAATAGCTGTAGTGGGAAATGACTGCGTTTGGGATCGTCCCAGCCTTCAAAGGTCGATGCGTAAACAGGCAGCGGACTAATCACGTCATCTTTCTCTAGTTCCCAGGTACGGGCAATTTTTGCCAGTCGACTCGAGTAGATCTCAATTTTGCCTGACGGTGTCTTCAGTGGATTGGCATCAGGGTCTTCGCGGAACTTCTTGTAGGCGACATAGTGCCCGTTAGGATCTTTACGCTTATAGATCCCCATTTTTTTTAGCTCATCATACGAAGGCAGTGCAGGGTCTTTAGCCAGCATTTTGGCATACAGGTACTGCAGCCATTGTTCTTGCGTGCGTCCTTCGGTAAACCGTTGGTAGATGTCGTCTCCAAGACGTTTCGCGATTTCGCTCATTATCCAGTAGATGGGTTTACGCTCGAATTTTGCGGAAGTCGCGGGTTGAATAAAAATCAGGTATCCCATATTCCCTGCGTAATCGTTCGGAATAATGTCTTCTTGTTCAACGGTCATCAGGTCGGGCAGCAGAATATCGGCATATTTGGCGGAGGAGGTCATGAAATTCTCAATGACCACAATCATTTCGCATTTCGAATCATCCTGCAGGATCTCATGCGTTTTATTGATATCCGAATTTGGTCAACGTCAGACATAACCCACTCCATTATAGTTATCGCTATATATTACGTGTCACAATGAAATTAATAGCATGCTAATGGTGGGCTAAGTTTACCTATTCTGGGGTGGGGCTTATTAATGCATATCAAATTAAGCGTAACCCTCCGCGAACGGAGGGCAGGTTTATTGCGGTTCGGCGGGGTGACCGTCCTGAGATGGCGTACTATTGGCGGTGGCGTTGCCGCTGCTGGTACGCGCGTAAAGGATTTTATGCGTGTCGTTGGCACAATGTCCCACGACCAGAGAATCCGGTCGATCGGCCTGGTCGTTTGGCACGATACTTAAGGTGAAGCTGTCTTGTGCAACGCCATTATTAATAATACGCTGCTCAATATCGCTCCTGACTCTCTCGCACGATTCAGGCGCCGCCAGAACCTGTGGGGAGGCGAGGATAAGCAAACTTGCGACAATTCCTGTAGAGAATTTCATCACCAACTCCTTTCATGACAGACATTTATTAAGATTAGCATTTCTGGTGTAAATAACTGTATTTGCTAATATGATTGAGAATAATCTCTTTATGCCGGTGAAAAATGTGAAGAAACAGACCTTGTTAGGTTTTCTGTGCGTCGTGTTGATCGGCTGTGATAACGGCAAGGAGTTGGTTTCCTTCACGCCGGAAATGGCCAGTTTTTCCAATGAATTCGAGTTTGATCCGCTGCGTGGTCCGGTAAAAGATTTCAGCCAGACACTGCTGAATGAGAAAGGTGAAGTGGCCAAGCGTGTGCGTGGCACTCTCTCGCAAGAAGGCTGCTTTGATACGCTGGAATTACACGATACTGAGAGCAACAGCGGAATGGCGTTAGTGCTGGATGCTAACTATTACCTGGACGCCGAGACGCTGGAAAAAAAGATCCGTTTACAGGGGAAATGCCAGTTGGCGGAATTACCTGCTACCGGGGTGGTGTGGGACACCGACGATAACGGCTTCGTTGTTTCAGGAACGGGGAAAGAAATGCAGGTGCAGTACCGGTACGACGCGGAGGGCTATCCGCTGGGGAAAACCACCATCAGTAAAGACAATACGTTACGTGTTAATGCAAAACCGTCAGCCGATCCGCTGAAAAAACTGGATTATACGGCAGAGAGTCTATTGAACGATCGTTCGTTGGGAAACGTCACGCAAACGTGTGAATACGATGATCATGCGAATCCGCTCAACTGCCAGCTTGTCATCGTTGATGATAGCGTGAAGCCGGCAGTTGAACACCATTACACGATTAAAAACACCATTGATTACTACTAACCGCGTTACTGTGCAGTAGCCTGCAACAGGTTGGAACCGGGTGTTTTATGTTCCGCCAGATACTGATGCTGGAAGATACACATGCGGATGGTGTTACGGTACTGTCCGTTAATAAAGAACTCGTGAATCAACTCGCCTTCCACCATAAAACCAAGTTTGCGGTAGATATGAATGGCCTTTTCATTCTCTTTATCAACGATCAGATACAGCTTATATAAATTGAGTACGGTGAAACCGTAATCCATCGCCAGTTTTGCCGCGCGTGTGGCGAGACCTTTGCCCTGGAAATCTGGCGAAATAATGATCTGGAATTCGGCACGGCGGTGTACATGGTTAATTTCCACCAGTTCCACCAGACCGGCTTTTTCACCGTCGCATTCCACTACAAAGCGGCGTTCGCTTTGGTCATGAATATGCTTGTCATACAGGTCCGACAGCTCAACGAACGCTTCGTACGGTTCTTCGAACCAGTAACGCATCACGCTGGCATTGTTATCAAGCTGATGGACAAATCGTAAATCTTCACGCTCCAGCGGGCGCAGCTTAACACTGAGGGCGCTTGTCATAACGTATCCTTTCCATTTCCTTTATTGGGTACAAAAATTATGGCGCGACGGTACGGCCGGTGCGGCGGTCAAGGCAGCGCAGGGTGTTCGGTTCCCAGTAGGCATTAATGTTGGCGCTTTGCTCGCATTTATCGCGGCTGTCAAAGGCCACGTCGGCTTTATCCCACTCTTTCTCGGTGCGCGTATTTACTTTCTGGCGTAACTGACGCGTGTCGTTCCACTGTTCCTTTTCCATCGCCGCCTGTTGACGACTTTGGGCACTGTCGCCGGACTCAATGACCAGTTTGCTGGTTTCAGCAAAGGCGGAGGAGGTGTATACAACCGCCGCCAGCGTCAACATGGCCGTCAGGCACAGGCGTTTGCTCAGTGTGTTGTTCATGGTGAATTCCTTTAATGAGAAAGGCAAAAAACGATAAAACAGGGTTAAATTCTACACCATTCCTGTTCCGGGTCATACCCGCCTGGCGGATATGGATAAACTGCCCGCATTCTGTCGTATCATGTGTAAACCAAACGTCACTGAATACTGTCCATGCTTAAAACGACATTACTTTTTTTCATCACCGCGCTGTGCGAAATTATCGGCTGCTTTTTACCCTGGCTCTGGTTAAAGCGAGGCGCAACGGCCTGGTTGCTTCTTCCGGCCGGGGTGTCACTGGCCTTGTTTGTCTGGTTGTTGACGCTGCACCCGGCCGCGAGCGGGCGCGTGTACGCGGCGTATGGTGGCGTGTATGTGGTGACCGCACTGATGTGGCTGCGCATTGTCGATGGTGTAAAACTGAGCCTGTACGACTGGTCTGGCGCGTTGATCGCGCTGTGCGGAATGTTGATCATCGTGGCAGGATGGGGGCGCGCATAGCCCCTTTTTTGTGATCAGCTAGCGCTTTTACGATCATTATACTTGTATGGTAGTAGTTCAGTTGAGTAGATTTCCTGCATCAGACACAGCGATGTAAGGAATAGAGAATGAAGATTGTAGGGGCTGAAGTTTTTGTCACCTGTCCAGGGCGTAATTTCGTCACGCTGAAAATTACCACTGAGGACGGGATCACGGGGTTAGGTGATGCCACGCTGAACGGACGTGAGTTATCCGTTGCGTCCTATCTGAAGGACCATGTGTGTCCGCAACTTATTGGCCGCGACGCGCACCGCATTGAAGACATCTGGCAGTTCTTCTACAAAGGCGCGTACTGGCGTCGTGGTCCGGTCACGATGTCGGCGATATCTGCCGTTGATATGGCGCTGTGGGATATCAAAGCGAAAGCCGCGAATATGCCGCTTTATCAGCTACTGGGTGGCGCGTCCCGCGAAGGCGTGATGGTTTACTGCCACACCACCGGCCGTACCATTGACGATGTGCTGGAAGATTACGCGCGCCATCAGGAGATGGGCTTTAAAGCGATTCGCGTCCAGTGCGGCGTGCCGGGTATGAAAACCACCTACGGTATGTCAAAAGGCAAAGGCCTGGCCTATGAGCCAGCGACCAAAGGGCAGTGGCCGGAAGAGCAGTTGTGGTCGACGGAAAAGTACCTTGATTTTACCCCTCAGTTATTTGACGCCGTGCGTAACAAATTCGGCTTCAACGAACACCTGCTGCACGACATGCACCATCGCCTGACGCCGATTGAAGCCGCGCGGTTTGGCAAAAGCATTGAGCAGTATCGTTTGTTCTGGATGGAAGATCCGACGCCAGCTGAAAACCAGGAATGTTTCCGACTGATTCGCCAGCACACGGTGACGCCGATTGCGGTAGGGGAAGTCTTCAACAGTATCTGGGATTGCAAACAGTTGATCGAAGAACAGCTGATCGACTACATCCGCACCACCATTACCCATGCGGGCGGCATCACCGGCATGCGTCGCATTGCGGATTTTGCGTCGCTGTACCAGGTGCGCACCGGCTCTCACGGACCTTCTGATTTGTCACCTGTCTGCATGGCTGCTGCGCTGCACTTTGACCTGTGGGTGCCAAATTTCGGCGTACAAGAATATATGGGTTATTCCGAGCAGATGCTGGAGGTCTTCCCGCATAACTGGACGTTCGATAACGGCTATATGCACCCTGGTGACAAACCGGGTCTGGGTATTGAATTCGACGAAAAACTCGCGGCGAAATATCCGTACGATCCGGCCTATTTGCCCGTCGCGCGCCTGGAAGATGGCACTTTGTGGAACTGGTAAATTAAATTTAACGTACAAAAAAATTGATTAGCCCCATACCCTACAAAAGGTAAAAACTATGGTTAGTTCAGTCGATATTAAAAGTGATGCAGATAATAAACCAATTATTCGCCGAGTAGCTTCTGCATCAGCAATTGGTACTGCTGCCGAATATTATGATTTTTTTGCGTACGGAACAGCAGCCGTACTCTTTTTTGGTCATCTATTTTTCCCTAGTGACGACCCGTTAATTAGTACACTCGCCGCTTTTGCAACCTATGCCGTCGGCTTCCTGGCAAGGCCATTAGGTGGTATAGTATTCGGCCATATTGGCGATAAGGTTGGGCGCAAAAAAGCATTAGTTATTACCATCCTTATTGTTGGTTTAGGAACTTTTTGTATCGGGTTGCTGCCAACCTATGAAAAAATTGGTATTTGGGCTCCAACCTTGCTGATATTCATTCGCGTATTACAAGGATTTGGGGTGGGGGGGGAGCAGGCCGGTGCTGTGTTGATGACCGCTGAATATTCTGAACCCAAACACCGTGGTTTCTTCTCAAGCTGGGTTCAAATTGGTGCACCCGTTGGCTTCCTTCTGCCATTAGCACTTTTTGCCTTCTTGAATGCTACGCTCTCACCTGAGGCAATGATGGACTACGGATGGCGCATACCTTTTTTGCTGAGCTTATTATTGGTTATTGTTGGCCTCTTTATCCGCTTAAAAATAGATGAATCTCCAGTTTTTGCTCAAATTAGAGAGACTAAAGCTGAAGAATCACGCCCATTAGTCGAAGTTATTCGCGATTTTCCTGGGATTGTCGTCAAGGGCGTATGCGCAAAACTGATTGAAGCTTGCACATTTGCGATGTTTACAGTGATTGTTTTAGCTTACGGTAAGGCAAATAATCTTGATGCTAATATTTTAATGGAAACAATGATTGTTGCAGTAATCCTAGAAATTATTGCAATCCCTTTGATGGGATCGTTGTGTGACAGGATTGGGCGAAAACCTGTTTATATTATTGGCGCGCTTCTCCAGGTCGTCATGATTATTCCATTTTTCCTCGCGATAAATCAGGATAGCTTTTGGCTTACTCAATTAGTGATGATTTTGGTTCTGAGTGTCGGTCATAGCATGTGTTATGCCCCTCAGGCCTCCTATTTCCCTGAACTTTTTCCGACGCATATTCGCTGTAGCGGTATCGCCTTGATTTGGCAGATGGGATCGTTGATTGGTAGTGGCATACTTGGCTTGGTCGCAGTGAAGATTCTGCAGGTCACTGGTGGTCATTATTATGGGCTAGCAACTTACGTTATTGTCCTGGGGATTATCTCCATAATCGGTTTACTTATGATGCCAGAAACAGCACCACAGCGGCTTAAACGTGAATATCAGCAGTGGCAAAAGCACTAATACTAGCTGGCGGCGCTTGCCGCCACTCTCAGTGTGTTGGTATATAACTTCAAATGATGTCATACCAATAGTAAAAAGTTTAATGCAAATCAAAACATACAACCATACAGGCGTTACTCTGAGACAGTCCTGATTTCATTGATAAGTAGGTCATACCATGCAAAACAAACTCTTGGCAGCTAAGGCTGCACTTCCTGACTACGATCGTAGCAAACTGGTCCCACGTATTGTTCATCTGGGGTTTGGTGCGTTTCACCGTGCGCATCAGGGTGTTTACGCAGATATCCTGGCGGCCGAGCACAACAGTGACTGGGGATATTGCGAAGTTAACCTGATCGGCGGCGAGCAGCAGATTGCCGACCTGAAACAGCAGGAGAATCTGTATACCGTCGCGGAAATGTCGGCCGATGCCTGGACGGCGAGAGTGGTTGGCGTTGTCAAAAACGCGCTGCATGCGCAGGTTGATGGTCTTGAGGCTGTTCTTGCCGCCCTGTGCGAACCGCAGGTGGCTATCGTTTCTCTCACTATTACCGAGAAAGGATACTGCCACTCCCCGGCAACTGGACAACTGATGCTGGAAAACCCGCTGATCGCCGCCGATCTGCAAAATCCGCATCAGCCCAAATCTGCGCCGGGCGTCATTGTTGAAGCGCTTGCTCGCCGCAAAGCTGCCGGTCTGGCCGCATTTACCGTGATGTCCTGCGATAACATGCCTGAAAACGGTCATGTCATGCGTAACGTGGTTACTGCGTACGCGCGTGCGGTGGATGCCGGGCTGGCAGACTGGATCGAACAGCATGTGACGTTCCCGTCGACCATGGTTGACCGTATTGTTCCTGCGGTAACGCCCGATACGCTGGATAAAATTGAACAGCTTACCGGCGTGCGCGATCCGGCGGGCGTGGCGTGTGAACCGTTCCGTCAGTGGGTGATTGAAGACAACTTTGTTGCCGGTCGTCCACAATGGGAAAAAGCAGGAGCTGAGCTGGTGGCCGATGTTATCCCGTTCGAAGAGATGAAGCTGCGTATGCTTAACGGCAGCCACTCTTTCCTCGCCTATCTCGGCTATCTGGCGGGATACCAACACATTAACGACTGTATGGGGGACGACAATTATCGTGTTGCCGCCCGTGCGCTGATGTTGCAGGAGCAGGCCCCAACGCTGAAAGTGAAAGGAGTTGATTTACAGCAGTATGCCGATCGTTTGATTGAACGTTACAGCAACCCGGCACTGCGTCACCG
>OJJJ01000184.1_pt1 | contig 40592 bp, 51 predicted proteins | sample 1596311 | NCBI WGS metagenome assembly OJJJ01 (sample SAMEA4350140, study PRJEB24818) | metagenome | biome: human; feature: gut; material: faeces | place: Denmark | collected 2013-09 | reverse complement strand
GACAAAAAAGAGGAATGGACATATGCTGATATGAAAAGAAAATGGGAGGATAAAACAAAAAGCCGCAAAGTTCCTGACCAAAAGAAAAATCCCAAAGAAGAACAGAAACCTACTGATAAAATCAAATCCTACAGAAATAAGGTTCATCATCAAGATGCAGCTTCGCCTGAAGTTGAAAAAATCGTAAAGAATGATAAAGCTAATGCGAATGAATTACCGCAGAGCAGAAAACAAACAAGTAGATCTACTGCGAAAGGAGACTATATCATTTCGAAATCTAAAATCATTCGAGAATCTGTGAACGGCTTTTACATAAATCTATCTGAAAAAGATAAAGTATTGTTCATATCAAAAAAGATAGCTGAATTCAATAAATATGGTACACATTTACTAATAGACCCAAAGCGGTCAATATTAAAAAACAGTGGAGTATCACTATATGAATTAAAATCAGATGGTCAATTTCAATTTCAAAAGCATATTAAAAGCAAAGATATAGACAACTATCTTGTTTCCTCAACGAAAGCGAAAAATATGAAATATATTCATTCTTTTGATCCTGCTACTTTCAATACTTTTAAGCGGTCAGGAGATGGTGTTTTCCTGAAGCTTCCCGCTAACTATCAAAATATGAAAGGTGACATCAGTATCAATAGTTATTATTTCACTAGAAATAATGGCCAAATCGTGCTGAATGTGCCTGATTCTGCTGCCTTCTCCTTTTATAAAGATGGTAAATATGCGGGGAGAGTTGAAGCTTCAGATTTATCTGCAGCATATGAGAGCGGTCAAGAAAATGCTAAGAGATCTTATGATGAATATCGTGATATCAGTGATGCCCAGGATGAACAGGAGATCATGATATGAATGATACAAAGCACGATATAGAAAAAATAGGTGAAAATTCAACACGCAGAAGTTGGAAAATCGGAAGATTTTTAACAAGGATCTCTTTGGCGATAACAGCACGTATTTATAAAGTGTTTCGTAAGTATTTTACCAACCCGATGAGAGCAATCGAGAAAGATGGTAGTACGAAACGTCTTGCAGTCTCTCCACCCATTACTAAGGATGAAGCCAAAATGGTTATAGCCAAGGCACGGGAAGAGGGTGTATTAGTCTGTCTAAAGGAAATGCAGCCTGATGGAGATCAGGGGCGTGGAAAATCACTATTCAGCCAGGGACGTATTGCAAAGCATGATATAAAGGCAGCTAAATGGAAAGAAAGAAGTAAGGCATTCAAGCTCATTGCACCTATTTCAAAATTTAGTGATAAACGTGCTGATCATCATATGAAATTATCTGCTGCAGACAGCAAAGCAGCAAAAGATGAACGGTTTATTATTATTTGCAATGAATCCAGGATATCATTTATGAATGATCGCCTTGAAGATATTGAGAAGCTACGTATCCAAAAGAAAATGAATAACGAACTTGAAGATATCAATAAAGATGGTGTCATTGATGAAAGAGACATATTAAACCTGCATTCTTTAGATGTGGAATTGGAACCTGAGGAATTAGAGCCTGGAAGAGATTATGGAAGCTGCATGGTCAGGGATTATCAGTCTAACTTTTGTACACAGACAGTACCAAAAGATGAATACTGCAGTATCCGCAGTGAAATGTTTAACATGAAAAGTCATGGGGCATTTGTACTTGATGATAATAGAGTGCTTTTGGCTTTTCCAAAAGATGAGCTAAAAGAATATCAGCGTTATTGTGCTGCTTACCCTATCAAAGAATATGGAACACAGGGCGGTAATGCTATCAATAGTGAGAAAAATAATAAGAATTTGATCTCCATGGAGATCACTGATCCGGAATCATTAGATAAATTCCGAGAAAAGTATGAAGGACATGATTATATAGCAGAGCACAATTCAGATGGATCATGCTCTATCATGGTAAAAGAGGATGAAACAGAAAGAATGGTAGAATTATCCGCAAAAAAGTCAGCCACCGCTTCCTTACTGGAAGAAGCAAAAAATTTCGTTAAAGAACAAACTGAGGAAGCGGTATTACCAATGGAAGAAATAGAGCTTGACTTGGATCAGGAGGAATTAGAACTTGATTATTAAACGGACACCTAAGAAAAACTATGTTATACCAATTATGATTGCTCTTCTAACGTTTCTGATCGGCGTCAGGATTACTTCTCTGGCTGCTTATAAAAATCAGGGCAAATGGTCTTTAGATATCATTTCAGAAGCTGCTGATATCACCAATATAAAAATTCCTTTTATCTTAAATAGAAAATCTATATTTACTGGATTTTTTATGGCAGCATTTTCGTGGATGTGCTATGAAACTGTACGATCAAAAAACAAAAAGAATATGCAGGAAAATACATATGGTTCTGCAGACTGGAATAGTAATGAAGCTATTAAAGCTTTGCAAAGCAAAGAATATTGGGAAAATCAGATATTCACAAAGACAGAGTCTATATCAAAGGATATGTCGATAAGTAAACTGAATAGAAATATCGTAGTTATTGGGCGGCCAGGTACTGGGAAAACGAGATACATGTTGAAACCTAATATCCTAAGCAGCAATAATGAAACCTTGATTTTAACAGATCCAAAAGGTGAGCTGTTAAGAGACTGTGGGACAGCTCTACAAAATGCCGGTTTTGAAATCAAGGTTCTGAATCTCGTTGAAAAGTGGAAAAGTGACGGATATAATCCTTTCAAATATATAAAGAAACTTCCTAAAGAAGCATGGCTCCTTGATATCAATAATGATAAATCATTTTCGGATGAATTGAAGGATGATGAGAAGAAGGAACATTTCGCTGAGGATGATGTGATGTCATTTATCCATAAGCTAATGACCAGTACGAAAAGCGATACGATTGAAAGTCAGACGGGAGATCCGTTCTGGGAAAAAGCGGAGATGGTATTTCTTCAGGCGATATTCTATTATGTAATTTTCAATTATGATCTGAAAGACCGTAATTTCAAAACAGTATTGGAACTGATCAGATTAGGGAATCCGGATAAAGACGGAAATTCTGATTTGAAACTCATGTTTGACGCCTGGGAAGCAAAAGATCCTAACAATGTAGGTGTTAAGCAATGGAAGCATTTTATCCTATCCGCAAGCTCCCCTAAAATGATGGCCACGATCATACTTACTGCAGTTGGCCGACTTGCACCGTTCAATATCGGTGAAGTGGAACGTCTGACATCTGTAGATACTATAGAAATTGATCGCATCGGTCTTCCTGGTTCAAAAGGAAAGGTTGCTTATTTCATCATTACAGAGCCTGGGGATAATACATTTAACTTCATAGCGAATATGGCGTATACACAGATTTTTAATATGATCGACTATAACGCTAAACAGAATGGTGGAACTTTAGCTACACCTTGTAACATCTATATGGATGAATGGGCACAGCTAGGAGAGATTCCCCGTTTTATTGAAATGTGGGCATATGTCCGTAGCTTGGATGTCGGTATCACCATCTTCTTGCAATCACTATCACAGTTAAAGAAAATGTATAAAGAGAGCTGGGAAACTGCTTTAGATTGCTGTGACTTTGTACTGTTTTTAGGGTCACGTTCAAAAGATACTCTTGAATATATGAGTACGATCTTGGGTAAACAGACACTTTATAAAAAATCAAGCGGTAGGACATATTCCCGACAGGATTCAACATCCTGGAACTGGGATGTCGTAGGAAGAGAATTAGCGACCATTGATGAGATATCAAGAATGGAAAAGGGCAAAGGAATATTAAGTATTGCCGGCATGCAGCCCTTTTATTCTGATCTATATGATCTATCACAACATCCTAGATATGATGAATTGTTTGAACCATGGATAGAAAAAAAAGGGGAAAAGGATCTACAATTCAGAGAAACAAAGGAGTGGATCGAGAATCACGCTAAATTATATGTGCAGGTATCACCTAGGCATAGTTCTTCCATTGAAATGAAGCATCAGAAGCTGATGGATCAGCTTGGAATCAAAGCTAAGGTAAATACATCATTGGAAATGAAAAAAATATGTGATATCGACAAGAAAATCCTTTCAACGAAAGGTGATATCTATACATCGAAGAGTACATTTACAGACGAACTATTAAGTTAAAGTGAGGAGACAATATGAAAAAAACAAAGATGACAAAGGAAATAAAAAAGAAAATCAAAAATGAAATTGTAAAAAAAGTTGCTTATACAAATATGACTGCAGCATCTTTACTAATGTTGATGGAGCCAATATCCGCAGCTGACAGTAATACGAGCTCTTTGGACAGTTTTATTACATTCATTTGTGATTGGTTGATTAAAATTGGTGGTGTCGTTGCACTCATCGGAGGTGTGACATTTGCTATCGGTTGGTCAAGAGATGATGCGGATTCTAAAGCAAGGGCACTTCTTGCTGTTATGGCCGGTTTTATGGTCATGGGTATAGGAGCAGCACCAGGCGTGTTTGGATTGTAGAGGCACAAGATGAGTGGCTTTATAGCACAGCTTTTTGATATCTGTTTCACTATTTTCGGTATCAAATTTGACATCGGTAATATAGCAAAGACAGTGGTTGACCTATGTAAATGGAATAAGATCACATCAACAGAACTTTGGAGCATGGCCAAAACATTAAATGAAATTTTCGTCCCAATCGGTATAAGTCTTTTGACTATATTTTTTATGATAGACCTGATAAAGAAAATGATGGAAGTAGATAGAATATCATGGGAACGTGTAGCAATGTCAATTGTACGGATGTTGATTTTTAAAACGCTGATCCTACACTCTTATCAACTGCTAAACAGTATCATGTCTATCGCAAATGATTCTCTGCTAACAGTTCTAAACAAATTAGGTGGTACAACAGCCTTACCATCATTAACAAAGCAGATAGCTGATGTGATAGATAGCATGGATGGATTTCTGGCCGAGGTCATGATGGCAGTATTAGTTGTAATGCTATATCTACCGATGATGGGTACTTTGATTGGTGTAATCGTACAAATCCTACAGCGACTCGGGAAACTGCTTTTAAGCTTTTGTACAGCTCCTATCCCTCTGGGGATTGGTGTCTGGGAGGATGGCAGCGGTGTAGGGAAGAAATTCATCATGTCAGTGGTTGCATTAGGATTAGAAGCAATCCTAATCGTGATCTGTGTGTACATATACAGTAAGGGGATAGGTTCATTAAAACATGCCAATGCCCTTTCTACTATGATTGGAATCATGACGCTAAATGGCTTTCTGCTTGCAATCATCAGTTATATGAATCAGATGGCAGAAAAATTGACAGGGGGTAATTAACATGGATCATATACAACCAAGGATACACGAAGAAATAAATGATTATGAAGAAAGGATCTATTCCTTTACCTTTCGTCAATGGATCTGTTTGATTCTCATTGCCATTATTACAATACCATCATATTTTTTCCTGAAAAATATAATCGGTGAAGAAACAACAAGCTATATCATCATACTGGAAGTTATACCATTCGCAATTATTGGATGGATTCCAATTCAGGGGTTGAAGGCAGAGAAAATAATACCGTTCTGGTATAGAAATTATTTTAAGTTTGCAAAACCCTTGATCTATAAAACAGAGAAAGAATTGCAGGAAGAAATGGAGAAAAAGAAACAGGAACGCAAAGAACGTCTTGGGAAACTCAAACATGTTTCTGCTCTAGCAACAAGAAAAAAAAGGAAGGAAGAAAAAGGCCAACAGCATGAAGATATTAAAGGATAATTTACAAAAGATCAATGCAGAAGTAACGCATGTCAAATCTTTCATAAAAAGAAACAGATCAGGAAGTGCCAAATCAACATTTAGCTTAATAAAATATATTAAACACAAAGGAATCTATATTCCCAAAACAAATCAGCAGTGCATCTCTTATATGTTTAAGGATATTCATAAGGACATCTTTCAGATAAATGATGATGAGTATTCTCTTTGTATGGAATATGAAGATATATCGTTCAGCAAAGCTTCCCAGGAACATGCTGAGACGATCTATCTAAAATGGATCGATTTCCTTCATAGTTTTTCAACCGATACACATATAACAGTAACGAATGCCGGTTCACCAATATTATCAGACGCATACAAAGCAGAGTATATGATAGATTCTGCTGCTGCAAAAACAAAGGAACAAAAGCAGATACAACAGGAATTCAATACCTTGATAGGTAACGCTATTGGTAATAAGAAGTACATATTAAAGACAAAGCGTTATATCACGATTTCTATGAAAATAGATGATATAGAAAACGTGCAAGATATTTTCTTTGAACTGTATATGAAAACTGTAGAGAAGTTTAAAGGTATACATTCAAATGTACGTATCGTACCAATGAAAGAACGTCTTATTTTTTTGCATGATTTTTGGAACACAGAAACCGCAGAAGAGAAACATATTAGCGATATTCAGGAATATGCCAGAAAGAATGATCTGACGGTATATGATGTAATGGCACCGCATGCTGAAATCTCTATGAGAAAATCTGATATCATCAACATTGGAAACAAAAAATTTGTAAGAATTTTGTATATGGATCCCAAAATGCCTAACAGTCTGTCTCCGAAGTTTTATAACACTATGACTTTGATAGATGATGTCAATTTGATTGTTACACAGAACATACAACCAACAAAGCCTGCCAAAGCCATAAAAAGAGTTAGCAAACAGCTATCAGCGATGGAAACTGAGAGGTTGACCAAAGTAAGAAAATTAGCGAAAAATAATATAAATTATGCATTAGTACCGGATAAAAGATTAGAGACAGGAATCAAGAATGCAAATACACTTATGAAAGATATACAATTCAATGATCAACGAATCTTCAGAAATAATATGTTATTCTGTATTACTGCAGCAAGTCAAAAGGAGTTAGATATTCACACAAAAAAAGTGATTGAGAAGGCTGCGGAAATGCTGATCCACCTTAACCCTATGCATTGGCAGCAGCTGGAAGGTGTTCAGCATGTCCTACCATTAGGACACAATACAATCCAGTTCCAACGTACTATGACCAGTGAAGCTACTGCTGTACATGTACCTTTCAATTCACGAAATTTCACGCACAAACATGCCCTTTTCGGCGGCACGAACATTGTATCCAATAAAGCTATATTTTACGATCGTAAACAGCTGCTGAACGGAAACGGCTGTGTATTGGCCACTTCCGGATCTGGTAAATCATTTGCTATAAAAATGATGATTGAACAGATTATGCTTTGCTATCCGGATGATGATGTGATTCTTATTGATTATCAGAGGGAATATTCTGATATCATGAATATCTTTAATGGACAGACTATAACTATATCAGATACATCAGATACGCATATAAATCCATTTGATCTTGACATCAATTACGATCTAAAGGAGAAGGGGAAAGGATCTCCGATTAAATCGAAGACGGAATACCTGTTGGCATTATGCGCCTGTTTGAAAGAAGAACCGTTGAGCGCAAAAGATAAAACGATTATTGACCGCTGCACGAATATCGTATACCAGGACTTTGCGAAAAGTGGATATAAAGATAAGACAAAAAAACCGTTATTTGCTGACTTTCAAAAGGTCTTACTAGCACAAGAAGAACCGCAGGCAAAGGATCTTGCTTTGATACTAGAGCGCTTTATAACAGGCTCTCTTGATATGTTTGCGTATGAGACAAATATTGATATCAAAAGCAGACTTGCTCGTTTTGATACGCATGAAATGCCTGAATCTATGGATATGGCTGGATACTTAGTCATTATGGATCATATCATCAATAGACTTGCAGCCAATAAACAGAAAAATAAATTCACCTGGATCTTTTTCGAGGAATTTCATGTTTTATTGGAGAACGTCTATGCAGCAAAATATGTTGCGAAGATATATAAAGTCGGAAGAAAATTGAATGCGATGAACACGATTATTACTCAAAATATCTCAGATATGTTGGATAATAAGCAAGGCAGAAAGATATTGTCTAACAGTGAATTTGCTCTTATCCTTAAGCAGAAGCCCTTAGATAAGGCAGATATATGTGAAATATTCAATATCTCAAAAGAGGAAAGCCGCTATATTGATGATGATGCTTCAGCTGGACATGGTATTTTAGTTTTTGGTAACGAGAATATCACATTTAAAAATAATGTGCCGGTAGACAATTATTTGTATAAGATAAACAATACTGATAGCGTTGTTCAAACAAGGTGAAAAGGTGAAGAGGAATGAGTGAAGAAGCAAAAAAGGATGTCAATCAGAGGCTTCGCACGGTAAGCTATGGCGGTTTTGTTGTTTCTGAAAAAGGGTTCGATCAGCTAGATGAATCAGCGAAAAGGATCTCTACGAATATATCAAAAAAAGAACAGGATCAGGAAGATTCCGAGGAATCGAATATTGAATCAAATGATCCTGTTAGACAGGGAACTGAAGTCACGGAAGATGCAGTCTCTGATGAAGTTTATGAAAATGAAAGCTATTCAAATGATATAGGAAACGAGCAAAATAGTGATGAATACACAATAAGGCTGAATCATGAGTTTTCTAATACTGAAGGGGAGTATGTTTCCAAAATTCGCACAAATATATTTAATGAAAATAATACAGTTAAAGATGATCTTGCTGATGAATTTGAGGATAAGTTTTCAGGTTATGAATCGACCACAGAGTATACTGAATATGAGGTAGCTGATGAAGCGGGTGGACAAAAATTAAAAACTTTCACAAAAAAGGCACTACATATTGCGAATAAAGCTACATTTGATTTTCATGAAGATCAGGGAGCAATCTCAAGAGTTGCTACAGTTGCAGGAAAATCGGGTAAGGCAGCTTCGAAAGCTGGAAAGCGTATCATTAAAACTTCTGCTTCATTAAGCAAGGCAATGGATAATCAGGATGGGGCCGGTTCCGCATATTTTAATGAAAAAGCTTCCAGTGTAACTAAAAGAAAAGCAAGTAAATATAGCGGCAAAGCATTTTTAAAGGTCTTACAAGGAATCATTAACAGCGCTAGTAAAATAGTGACATCGATTGCTTCTAAGGCAATCGTGGCTTCAGTTCTGGGATTAGAAGTATTACCCTTATTTGCTGTCGTAGTAGCTGCTACAGTCGCTGTGACGTCTATTTTCGGCAGTGGAGCATCTAATAACGTTATAAAAAAATATTCAGCGATTATGACTGCAGTACAAAATGATTTTAACCAGGAAGTCGATGATTTTATGAAAAAGTATCCGGATGGTATTGTTGTTGGTGTAAATGGCGGTTATGGAAAGATTGACTGGAAAGTACCATTATCTATTATACAAGGGAGTGGAGCTTCCATTGATTTTGATAATGCTGAAGGTGAGCTCTTAGATCAGTTTAAAAATGCAAATCTGCTCGAAAAACATACGATCACAACACAAAAAATAATTGAAAAGGATGATAAGGGGAAAGAGGTCATAAAGACCATTCACATATTGACGATTACAAATCCGGGCTATGATGATTATATGTCCTGGTCTAAAGATAATTTCAAACATATAAAAACCTTTTTGAGAGATAAAGAAATATTAAAAAAAGGACAAACGTACTTTACAAAGGAGCAACTAGACGTGATCAATAGCCTGAATGATTCAGATTCCTTTTTCGATGCATTTGGTGAGGATCTAAAAAATCATAATACCTCAACTGGAAGTAATAAAGTAGATAAAAACTTTGCGGCGCCTGAATATAATGAAAAAAACATTTTTACCCAATCCGGTTTCAAAGGGCAATGTACCTGGTATGCTTACGGTCGCGCTTTACAGGTCACCAAAAAGAAAATGCCTTCAGGAGATGCACAGACCTGGCTTTCTTCAGCATCGGCCATGGGATATCCAACAGGGAGCCGTCCGTCTGTCAATGCTGTTGTCGTATTATCTGGTGGTAACTTTGGACATGTTGCATTTGTCGAAGCCTGGGATGGCAAGAAAATCCGCGTATCCGAAGGAAATTATAGGAATCCATATTACAATGATACTAATATGATGGTTGCATATGCAAGAACACATGCGGAAGAATTAGTACATGAAGAAACATATAATAGTTATGAAGAATATAAGAAAAGGCAGGCCGACATTGGATTAGTGGTCGTGGGGTTTATTTATGAGAAATAGTAATCATATAGCAAAAATCAGTATGGGATTTGTGTTGATAGCGGTGATAGCAGCTACATCATTCGTAAGCAGCTGGCTCACTCGTAAGGAAGAACATCAAATACAAAGTGCTGCAGCTGCAGTACGTGAAGAAGCACTGCAGGAGCAGAAACTTGAAAAAGAAACAGACAAAGAGCCTCCTGTATTAACACTCACTACAGATAAGATTATTGTCTATGAAGGAGATGAGATCAATTATGAAGCATTCGTGAAAAGAGCATGGGATGACGTACAAGGCGATGTCCGTAATAATGTGACCTCAACAAGTATTGATACAGCACAGGCAGGAATCAAAATAATCAAATATAGTGTTCATGATCGAGCCGGAAATACAGCGGATGCTGAACTTAAAGTCACGATCAGAAAACGATAGAATTTTGTACTAGATTAAAGCAAGGAGAAATAAATGGAACAGGAAAATATTTATCAACAAGAATATCGAAAAGAAAAAGCAAATGATATACACTACTCCAAAGTATGGAATATCTTTTTCTGCAGAGCTGCAGATGCACAGATTTTATATGGAGATAGTGAGCAGATATTAAGCTATTTCGGATTGTCATACGGCATCAATAGCCACGATTATGATAGACTAGATAAAAGTCACATCATTCATCAATTAGTACATACACCATATAAGGGTATGCGCATCGAGGTGATTTGTCCAATTGAAGAGGATTGTATAGATTGCAATAATTGCAGGATCAATCCAGATATTGAAGAAGCAATCCAGAAAATACTGGACGTGCAGGAGGAAGGTATCACGTCAAGTCTGCAATTTTCGTTTTAAAGAATAAGCAGAAGCAATCATTGTCAAGAGGCAATAATGAGGAGGGTTGATATGCCTAAAATAAAAGATTTTGGAGAGAAAATAGGGGGCGCAAGAAAGGATCTATGGAAGCTATATGGAATGCAGATAGAAGATCTTCTCTATATGAACGAAGCAGAAAAACAACAATTGATAAGAAAAGATAATATTTGGAGTAAACCAGACTATGAGAAGCTTCATGCAGATGGATTACCTGTCAGAGTAGTTTATTTTATGAAAATGGTACGTGATGCGTGTCCAATCAGATTATCTGTTCCAGCATCCTTGGATGCTGATATGAAAGACGATTTGAGAAAAAGATATATACATACGATACAGGAAATGCGTGATCTGGTCATGAATCTAAAAACAGAATCGGATGTTTTAGATTTCTATAAGAAACACTTTCTCGGTAAATATGTCGTATCAAATGGGAGTCATAGATTTGTTGATGTGCCTGACGAATACCAAAATATTGTAGATAACAAACTGCTAAAGGCTGTTCAGGTCAACAATTTTTTTAAATATGATAGAGATATAACCAAGAAGAAATTTTGTTACAGTGATGAGGAGAAACTTTTAAGTAATTTCAAAATACTACAGTACGATGTAAATAAAATGGAATTTCGTAAAGATTATTCATCCAAGACTATGATTGCCATAAAAACATCGAACGGTGAATCCTATATTTATCCAGAAGAAAAATACTCAGACCCTGTCAACTGGGAAAATGAAAAATTCTTTGTACTACAAAACAGAAATATAATAGAAAACAATATAGAATCTTATGAAGAGGCAAAGCAGTATGCGTTGAAGCAAGCAAGACTGCTTGAAAAGACAGAAGGAATACAAAAGAAGCAGCAGCGTAAGGGTGCATACATACCGCCACAGTTGAAGGATATCGAAAGAATTGGGACAGATTATAGAAAAGGAAAGAATATAATTGGTGATAATTACCTTACAAAATTTGGTTTTCGGGGTGGAGAATTTGGTAATTGGCTGTCATCATCAGAACGGCAACAATCTTTGAATTATGGTTATGATGCACTCATGGATCTAAGCCGAACGTTACAGATCAATCCTGCAGATCTCTCTCTGGATCATCATTTGTCGATTGCTTTCGGAGCAAGAGGCAGTAAAAAAAGTCCTCTTGCCCATTATGAACCACTGCGTGAAGTTATCAATCTAACGAAGATGCGTGGCGCCGGTAGTCTTGCACATGAATGGGCGCACGCACTGGATAATGCGATTGGTAAAAGGAACGGATGTGAAATGGCTACTGAACATATGAATATTCCTGGGATACCAGAATCGTTGAAAAAATTGGTTCATACTATGTGTTTTAAGAAAGAAAAGCCGGATGATTTTTATGAAGAACGTACTGAATTTTATAAAAATTCTATCCTCTTCGATACGAAATTCGCTAAAACAGATAATGGATATTGGCAGAGTAAACCGGAAATGTTTGCTAGGGCGTTTGAATGTTATATAGCAGATAAGCTTGATAAAAATGGACAAAGAAGTGATTATCTGTGTGGACTTGCAGGCGCTTATACCGTACAGAAGAATGAAAATGGGAAGCCAGATGATAAAGAAATAATAACAGCTTTTCCAAAAGGAGAAGAAAGAAAATCAATAAGTCTATGCTTCGATGCATTCTTCCTTGACCTGAAGAAACTAGAATTATTGCATGAATTCGATCTGGAAGAGGAAGAAAAATCAAAAGAAAAAGATGATTCAAACACTTCACAGCCTACTCCACAGCCAATACGTGTGGATAATAATGGACAAAGTTTATTTGATTTTGAGCAAGAATATGAAAGGTAAATGATGAATATGAATGAAAAATTTATTGATGATGTTTTAAATATACTCGAATCTGTCATAGCTGCTTGTGATCTGCCTATCAAAATCCTTTACCAGATAAATACAGATCATACAGTGGAAAACATTCGATTCGTTGATGCAGAAGATAAAGAGATATCCAGATATGATGTACTGACAGAGGTGGAAAACACGATCGACGATGATGGATTTATCACATTGGATCAGTTACAACAGTTACAGAAACTAGCTGATATCTGGAATATACAGAGTGATGATCTGAAGCCTTTATTCTCGGCATTGATCGCTGTTCTGGAAGATGATGATGAGAAAAGCATCATAGAAACACATTAGAAGTTACATTTTGGGCTTTATAAAACCGTGCAGGATATGCACGGTTTCTCCATGAAAAACTCTAGAAAGGGAATCAATTATGCAACAAAAGAATAATGCTGCAGCGAAAGATATTCAGCTTGAAAAGCTCTATTGGCCGGAGGCTTCGCAACGGGTTTTAGGGGTGTCCCCTAACAAGCAAAAAGGGCGTACATACGCCATGCTTGCGATATACAATGTCCCCACCCTATGCACCCCTGCTTTTTTTGCTAGAAAATGGTGGAGAAATGGAAAGTAAGATGATGCCATTGGATCATGTGAAATCATTATATCACATGTCTGAGCGAAGCATGAAAAAAGCTGTAGTCACAATGAATCGCCGGCACAAGGAAGATGAGTGGATCATAACACGGGAAACAGCTACCGGTGAAAAAATCCGTTACATATATTTAGAGGGGGTTGACTGGATCAAGCAAGTATATCGGCGGACAGATGGTTATTATCTTGATGCAGAAATCTCGTTTACATTATTTCATATTAAAAGATTGCAGGAGGAGCTGCAGGATATAGAGCCGGTAATCAGTTGGCCAGATATGGACGTAGAAACTTTATGCAGTCATTTTGATAAACAGCGCCGGAGCGTACAACAGGCGATCGCACTCATGTGTAAGATACATCCTGAGTATAAATACATCAAAGCCAGTAAAACGTTTGTAAGTGGTAAAGGGGTTGCGTGGATGGGGCTTAATCGTTACAAAGAGAAATATCTGCAGGAGCTGCAAAAAAAGAAACGCAGGCTGCAGCAGAAGAAAAGAGAGGTGCAAAAATGGTAAGGCCAAAGGTAAAACCGGAAATAAAACGGAAGCGATCATATATGCGGCTTAATGACCAGGAAAAACAAATCGTTGAAGAAAAAGCAGCGAGGTATGGGTATAAGAGTGTAGCTGCCTATCTGCGTGATGCCGGTATACATGAAAATATCTATGTAGAAGAATTAGAAGGGAAAAAAGAAGTCCTGCAGAAAAGCAGCGAATTGATTGACCTTGTTCGTGAATACAGGAATGATCAGAAGAATATCCTGCTGAGATCTATGCTTACTCCAGAGGATATCAGATTACTGAAGCAGCATAATGAAAGTCTAATGAAGGGGTTGACATTACTGCAGAAAACTACAATCGAATGTCTAAGAACAAAGGTAACTTATATGCAGCATAGAAATCAAAACGTACAAGCTTGTCTGGATCTGGATAAGGAGTGATGCTGACATGCCATATACAAAGAGGTTCGCTATACATGACGGAAAAAAAGGATTAAGCAGCTGCATCAATTACTGTATGGATGAAAACAAGACAGACGGAGGTTTGCTTGCTAAAGGTGTTAATTGCAGTGTCAATTATGCAGTCCGTGAATTTATGGCTAATATAGAGAAGTATCATACTGAGAATACGGAGCGGGTCGCATATCACACTATACAGTCATTCGACTATAGAGATAATGTCACTCCGGAAAAAGTCAATGAAATTGGTGTGAAGTTATGCAAAGAGCTGTATCCGGAATATCAGTGTCTTGTCTGTACACATGTGGATAAAGGTCATCTGCATAATCACATTATCATCAATGCGACAAGTTTAACGGGAAGAAAACTTGATGATAGATTATCTAACAGCATAGAAGGCTTATACGGCTTACGAGCGTGTAGTGACCGTATAAGCAAAGCATATGGCTGCCGTGTGATGGAAGATTTTAAACCGATCGGCAAATATAAGACAAAAAAGAATTATCTTTTTGAAACTGCACATATAGCATGGAAGTCTATCATAACAGAAAAGATCGAAGAGCTGAAGGAAAACTGCCAGTCCTTTGATGAATTGTTGGAACGCTTGTCACTTGAAGGATATATAATTAAGAACGGTAAATATGTATCGGTTAAGCCATATGGTAAAGACAGGTTCACCAGATTAAAAACATTAGGTAGTGATTACAGTGAAAGTGCATTAAAGAAATTCTTTTTAGAAAAGCAGCGCAGTGACAAAATAATTTTTAAAGATTATGAGGTTCTCGATCTGAACAGCGAATTATTATCTGAAACCGATCGAATCGCGAAGCAATCTGCTGAAGCCATACAATTATCAACTAATGGGTTAAAGAAAAATAAAGAGTATCCAAAATACTTCAATAGTCGCTATATGGAATTAAAGCGATATAATGCATTGGTGAAATCAATCGGAATCATGAATGATGAAAAAATATATACATATGAAGATTTGGTAGACAAAATCAAAGATGTTGAACAACAGTTAGAAATCAAGGAAATAGAATATCACAAAACCAAATCGCTGAACAATACCATGCAGGCACAGCTGCCAATTGCAAACATGTACATAAAGTATTATACTGCATACCGTGTATATGAAGAACAGGCCATGCTTGTTGGTGAAGCCGGTTTGAAGGAACCAGATGAGGTAAAGATGTTCCTGGATGCGAAAGCACAAATGAATGATGCTGATATTGATGAGGTTAAAGAATTTGCTGCAGAATGTACGAAAATAAAGATAGAGGCAAATAAACAATATGCCTATATCTCGTTCCTGAATAAACGTCTTGATGATCTAGAAGGTATACGCATGAAGCATTTGGAGCAAAACGGTTATATCAAGGGTATGCTCTTCAGTTCTTCCATGATTGATCAGCAGCGTAGTGATGATCAGAATTACTGTGTACGTCTCCCATACACGGATTATTATGTTTATCTACCTAAAGTATCAGTAGCCTGGAAGACACATGGAGAACGTGCTTATATGTATTTGCTTGACGATGAAGAGTACACATTATATGATAGTAAAGATAATGAAGTGGATAAGATAAGTGGTGACGATTTAGAAACATTATCAAAAGCAGAGAAAGAAGAAATCCAAGATTATTACAGGAGCATTAGATGATTATGATTGAATATATACGTTGTATATTTTGATTAAAAAATATGGAGGAAATTAACATGCGTGAAAATAAATCTACAGTATTCTATTTAATGATTCCGTTTTTAAGCACTTCAGTGTTTATTTGCTTATATGATGGTTCATATCTAGGTTTAATTCTAGGTATTCTTGTAGCAGGGGTGGTCTTTATGGTATTTCGGCATTATGCTCCTTTAGTGGAAAATCTATATTATAGTAATGAAAAGTTTCATAAAATTGTGAAATTTTCATTTTACTTAATAATTACTATTATAGCTATAATAGTAATTCAGAGATCTATGAATAAAATTGAGGATGCTATCAATTTCATTGATTCAAAATATTGAATTAAAGAAAATAATACACTGTAGGTGATTCAAGATTATTACAGGAGTAAATTATGATATAGTATATCATCCGTTACCATAATTTGGGAGGGTCAATATGGAAAATGACAAGTGGTCAATTTTTAGTAAAATATTTTATTGCTTGATTTTTGGTGTTAGCTCAATAGTATTCTGCTTATTATTTGATGGCTCATATCAAGGATTGATTGTAAGTAGTATAATAGCAGGATTGATTTTTGTGGTATCACTACGTAGTTTTTCTTCGATGGAGGATTCATATTATCATGACGAGGTATTTCATAAGACAGTAAACTTTTCGCTTTATGCTATACTTATCTTGATATTGATTGCAGTAATTATAATAATTTCGCAGAGATTATGGGATTTGAGTGAACATATCATTAAGCATTTCGAAACAATAACATAAATAGACATGTTGAATTTTATGAAGTTTTTGTGTATAATGTAACTGCTTGATAAAATCTTATTCTCAAAATGACCATTGAGAATAAAATTTGGAGGAATGCCGACTTGGTATTCCTCCTTTTATTACCTGTTTTGTAAATGTATATCAAAGTGGAGGATATTAAAGTGGAAGGAAAATTATATACAAAGACAACAACGGTACACACAAACATACTGGCACCAGAGAATAATAACAGAAGAGCAGTCGTTTTGTTAAGAAATGGTGGCAGTCAAAAAAAAATTGGATCTTTTCTTAAAAATTTGTGATTTTCGGATTGACAATGTATGCTTCTTAAATTGGGATAACACCACAGGATCTTTGTTATCACAAATTGAATCTTTTGGAGCTCATGATTTTATCGCATTAACGGCAGCTGATCTATCTACTGACAGAAAACATCTAAATACATTATTAGAGCTTTTGATAATAAAGAAAATAAGGGTGATATCTGTCCTTGATCGAATTATAATACATCCTAATTTACCTTATTTAAGTAAATTCGAAAAAATGCTTTTTGTAGGTGCTGCTATTACTAGAGACAAAAAAATAACGCAAAAAATAACGCAAAGGAAATCAGTGTATCCAATACAGAATACCAGACATAAAAAAGAATATATTGGAATCTATTGCAGGGTATCGACAAGAGAACAGACCCTAGGCTATTCGATTGAAAATCAAAAAGTCAAAAATCTGATGTATTTGGAATTATTCGATTATTCTCCTAAACATATTGAACTGTATATTGATGATGGACAATCTGCAGCGAATTTGGAACGAAGAGACATGAAGCGAATGTTAGAAGATGTAAAGGATGGTAAATTGGATGAAATAATTATTTATAAATTAGATAGGCTGACTAGAAACGTTGTTGATACATATGAGCTAGTACAGCTGTTTTTAAATCTTGAAGTAAATCTAATATCTGTTATGGATAACCTAGACATCCATTCTGCCAATGGACGTATGATATTGGGTTTATTGGCAATTTTTGCTCAGTGGGAAAGAGAAACAATTATTGAAAGAACAAATGATGGCCAATTGCAAATGGCAGCTGAGGGTAAATATCCAAAGCCAGGATGTCCTTTAGGTTATACAAAGGATAAAGAAAATTATTTATCTGTTGATGAATCAACTGCAAAAATAATAAAAGATATTTTTAAATGGGCTAGAAGTTATACATTTGTCGAAATTAAGAATCGTATAAAAAAGGTATATAGCATGGAAATTCGTGTTGATCGGATACGAAGGATCATTTTTGAGGATGGTTATTATGGTGAGTTTTTATATAAAGGATTTGTCTTCCCTGATATAGTACCCGCTCTTATAGCCAAAGATGAGGCATTAGAAGCAAGAAAAATGCTAGGGAAAAGAGCAGTTATGTACGGTAAAGAACAAAATAAATTCTATTACCGGAATAAAGTTAAATGTGGTTGCTGCGGTGATATTACAATTGGTATACCAACATATAAAAATAATAAACGTTATTACTATTATTATTGTAAAGTATGTAATAAGCGAATAAATCAAGATATCATCATAAATGAAACCTTATACGAAGTGATCCGTAGAATTGATGAGACGGCAGTTGAGAGCGTCATCATGGAGTCTATGAAGAAAATAGAACGTCTTGAAGCTAAACTTAAACGTATTACTAGGAAATATGCAGAGGATCTTATTAACGATGATGCTTATTTACTATTAACTCAAGAGTTAGATATCAAAATTAAGAAAGAAAAAGGATATCTTGGTAGCATGAAAATCGTAAAAGGTGCAGCTTGGTCAGATCTTTCTGATGAAGAAAAGCGAAAACTTATTGAAAGTGTGATCCTGACTATGACAGTTGATCTTGATAAGAAGCGGATTATCGATATAGAATATGAATAGGATATTCTAGGATAGAAAATAGTAACTTTTTTCAAAAAAATAGTTACTATTTTTGGAAAAATCATTGAAGTTTATTACGAAATATGGTATATTATAGGTGGTCATAAGAATAGATAAGGTTTTAAATATCAAGCAAATAGCAATTGTAAAAAAATAAAAAGACAAAAAGACATATATGTTCGTTGTATTCCTTAAAGAGGTACCATTTAAGAGTACACGAACTATTATGGATAGTTCGTTTTATTTTATATCAAGAAGCGATATTTGCGTAACTTTATCTAAGTTATGGCGAATATCGCTTTTTTTTGTTAAAGAAATAGCTGAAAAGGAGAGTGCTATATATGACAAGCTATGAAAAAATGCAATACGATCGTGCCAGTCTGATTTACGACAAGTATACTGCTTCTAACGATATTGTTTATAAAAATAATGGGCTTGCTCAACTAATGAGTTTAATGGAAAACGTGTTTGGGATACCATGGCTAACTGATTCATTCGCAATCTGGGCACAAGATCATCCTGAGATTGCTGCGTTGTATGGTAAAGTTTCCGCTGCTCGTGATTTCTCCGTTATGCCAGATTCTGAGCCTGAAGAAGAAAATGTAATAGCTGAATGTGCTTCACCTGTAGAAGTTTCTATATCGTTAAATTCGGCAAGAGAACCTTATGTTTTCCTTGCGGATAACAAGTTGGATCTTTGCAAGCGTGTAGCTCTGTGGTTATCTGATAAAACGTCCATTGAGGATATAGATATAAGCTTTGTTGGTAGTATAGATGCTCTTCCAGATACTTAAGATTATGGAGGTGTTATTGTGACTAAATCAAAACGTAGTTTAAATGTAATGACAAGATTTTCTGAAGAAGAAATGAATCATGTAGAAGAATTACGGCAAAGAGTAAATACGAGTACGAATGGAAAGCTCTTTCGCAACATAATTTTAAATATAGCTCTGCATCCAGAATTTGATTTTTTGGCATTTGATATTGATTCATCTATTGATGCAGGTGAAAAAAACCAACTGGTTCTTTATGAAAAGATAAAATCATTAGTGGATATGCTGAAAGAAGAAAATATATTACCAAATGAATGAATTCATCATATTTATATTGATCAATGTAATGATCATTTACTTTTACTATTATGGTAAACACAAGAAATAACGCAAGGGAGATATTATGAAAAAAAATATATTTTTCAAGGCACAGTTAACTGGGCAAACAGATGAAGAAACATTATACAATACCTTTCCACTATATGTAATAGCGGTGTTAGAGATACTCTTTCTCGTATTACTGCAGGGGGAATTTAATACATTATCAATTATATTGCTATGCATAGGGCTGACTATAGCCTGTACTGCAGCTTATAAGGTTGGTAGAAATAGTGGGAGATAGGTATGGATGCTATAGATCTTGTCAAAAAAATTCATGCAGGTGCTGATGATACTTGTTATTCCGCTATCCTTACAACCTGGGAGGAAAAGACAAGATATGAGCGATTAGAAGAACTTATGTCTCTTCTTTGTAAAGGTGTGGATATGCAAACGGCTGCAGAGCAGCTTCAAATAACTTCCGCAGCTGCAAAAGTTTTATTAAGGAATTGTGAGACTATCCATATAAATAAAGAAAAACGGTGTATGTATGATCATATGCTGCAAACCTCTGTCTTTCTTGATCAATGTGAAGAAATGATATACGCAGAAGCCGAGGATGTCTATTTCTCGCTCAATAGCTTTTATAAGCCCAAAAAAGCCGGTAGTAATGTCAGACATATCAATGCGTTGGTCTTAGACTTTGATTATTACAAAGATGAACGGTTCGCAGGGTGGGAAGCTGAAAAATTTTATAGAAAGAAGATAAAGAACAAACTTCCATTTCCTCCAACAGCTGTCTTAGATTCCGGACGTGGACTTTACATTATCTATGCATTTCACCATTGTTCTTATCACATGGAACATCTATATCGAGCGACACTGGATGCTTTTTACAGCCGCTTTAAGAATCTGGAGATGGATGCTGGTGCTATGCTGCTGACGCAGGTAATACGTCTACCAGGATCAATTAACAGCCGATCCGGAAGACAAGTCAAGATTCTACAGTACGAGGATACTGATTATCGTATACAAGATTTTACAGTAATGCTCCCTTGGACACAAACGGAAGTGATAACTTACCGTACCACCAAGAAAGATAAGAAGCGTGATAAGCAGGTAGCAAAAGAAAAAAAGGATATCAGTAAACGGAAACCTTATTTCAACGATTTTTATGAGGATGCGAAATCTTTAATCGTTATGCGGAATAGAAACGGTTATTACAAAGGTTACAGAGAAATGTTGCTTTACCTCGTTCGAGAGCGAGCGATATGGTCGGGATATACAATCGATGAGTCAGTTAAATTAGCGAAGGAACTAAACCAAATAATGCATGATCCTAAACCAGATTTACAAATAGAAAATAGATGTCGGCCATCTCCAGGGCGGATGACAAGCTCAATTGACAAAATTATCGATAAATTGAATATCACGCTGCAGGAGCAGAAAAAACTTAAAGTATTAAAGCGTAGATGGTTAAAAAAGTCAACGTATGCAAAACGTAAGCGCAAGTGTAAGCTGACAAACTTAACTGAAAAGCAGCAGGAACTGCTGGAACGTCGGACAAGAGTATGTGAACTGAAAAACGTGAATCACCTGAGAAATAAGGATATTGCTGATATTTTGAATGTTGATAAATCAATGATCACACGAGATATGCAGTATATTAAAAAGAATCCAGCAAAATTTAAAATTTTACTTAAAGCATATATGGAAATGCTGAGAGATAAAAAAGATACAGAGGATTATCGGTTACGCCTAACGTATCAAAAGCAGCAACAATTGCAGAAATGGATGGGCTATGCCCAGACTGCATTAGATTATCTAGTGAGAGAATTGGATGTGGCGGTCACATGAATAAGCGTATATAGGCATCCGTAACAGGTGGTAAAAAAGCAAATAGGCGTATATAAGAGAACAATGGAACAACTCCCACAGGGGCTGAAAATAAGCCCTACACCATATGACATCATATGTGGAGGATAGGGAGTTGCAAAAAAATAGGCAGCATTGATATATGTGGCCTTGACGTTTTCGCAGCAAGCCATACTTCCCATTTATCCAATTCTGCGCCTTCCCATGGGAGCATCGCCGGTTTTTGATCATTACTCAGCAACGCTGCTTACAAAGGGGAGTATTATAAAAAAGGATTGCTTCAAATTTACAGATGCAATCCTATCAATTGTAGATTTTACTTAGCTATGATTTCAAAATGAGAAATTGATTTTCTTGGGAAATGATACTCTTTATTTTTTTTAATCAAAACAATAGATGGATCAGTTCCCTTATCCATTATACACTCATAGAAATCACGGAGTTCTTCAATAGTTTCACCAGCTGGGACATCATCATACTCAAAAAATGTTTCATTATCAATATCAATGACGCTTCCATCAATCAGAAATAATTTTGCTTCCATGCTCCCCCTCCTTTCCATTCAATTATAACACATACAGAAAGAGGTGTAAAAAATATGATATTTCTAAATAAAGAACAGACGAGATTAATTGAGTGCAATGACATTTTTGTAAATCCCTATAGTTTACCGGGAAAATTCTGTGTAATAGCACGTTTGGTAGATGAACACATTACTTTAGCAGTTTACGATAATGTGGATGATGCTAAAGCATATATGCGAAAGATTGTGAATCAGTCCGTACAGGATTCAGTAATTATCTATTAAAAAGCGTTCCTGTGAATATCGCATACGCTTAAAGGAGGAATGAAAAAATGTCTATAACTACATCAGAATGGAACAGGCACAGAGATAACATGCATCAGAGTTTGACAGAACTCCTGCAGCGAAAAAAAACAGACCTCAGCTCTTATGAATATACCTGTCAGATTATGGCCTTTACATTCAACTTGTCTGCAGATGTGTTCATGCAAGCTTTAGAGAATGAAGATACTTTAATTTTGGCAGACAAACTCACGACAGACGAGTACGGTATTGTGTTTAACAGAAGTAAATACGAAAAAACTGTATAAAGGTGAAGAAACTATGTTTGTAATATTTGCGATAGTAGCATTCTTACTGACATGCGGAATGCTGATCACTTTTTATGCCTTATGCAAAATAAGCGGTATTGCGGATGAAAGAGCAGGATATAAAGAAAGAAGGTGACACTATGATTAAATCTAAGACAGGACGTTTTCCAGTATGGGTTTTGTTCCATCTGCAGGAGCATGGAAACTGTGCGATTGGTAAAGGGATAGCAAAATGTCTGGGTAATTCCTTGCTTCCCCTTCTGCAAGAAGAGGGGGTTACATGTGAGTATATCGAAATTGATCATGAGGGTGAAGGAAAGAGCGAAAAGACGTATATTGTGCGTTGTATTTTATGAGAGATACAAAAAGATAGAGGAGATATCATGCTATATAAGTTTAGGTGTAAAAGAAAGATGAAGCGTTATCTATATGCACAATGTGATGGACTGCGAGAACGTCGTGCAATGTATGATTGGATCAGCAAAAAGGGTCTTATTTATGTGTATAACACGATGATTGAACTTTTCGGGCAAGACGAAGAAAGCAGTGTGAGCAAACAAGCAAAGGAGACACGATATGATCACGATCAGGATTGAGTTTATCAATGAACGGGATAGAAAGAATTTGATTCAGCACCTCAAAGAACACTATGAAATCATAGAGGAAGGCAAGATTCGTCCATCACGAAAGGCGAACAGCCGTAAGCAGCTGCAATATGTGGAGATCATACCTGCAGCATAGCATCAACAAAATCAAGATACTTGCAGTATCTTGAAAGCGAAAACGCAAGCGTAAGCGAAGGAGAACACAGGAATGAAAAAAGCTAACATCATAGTTATTACAAACAGAAAGGGCGGCAGTGGTAAGACAACGACCGCAAAGAATCTTGCTTATAATCTTAAAAAGGATGCGGCTCGAGTATTACTGATTGATATGGATCCGCAGTGCAATGCCACAGATGGACTGAGCAGCCGGGAATTTAAAAAAAGCGTACTTGGATTGCTGCGAGGTGCAGATGTCCATCGCAGCATCTTTCACACAAGATTCTCACGACTTGATATAATCCCTGGGAGTGATTACCTGGCCAGTGAGGATATACAGGATAACATCTTGGATATACAATTGGACAGCGTAAGATCAGAATATGACTATATTGTGATCGACACATCTCCTTACTTTAACAAATTAACGGTAGAAATACTAAAAGCTGGAGATCTTGTCCTTATCCCCACTCCGCTGGATGAGGATTCCCTTAAGGGCGCTAGTACAACAATACAGGAGCTGACAGCACTGTTTAACGGTAAGCTACGTTGTTGTGTTCTACCTACGATGGTTGACGATACTAAATATGCGGCAAAACTACTACAGCAACTACAGCAAGCCTTAGGATCACTGTGCTTCAAGACCCATATTCGAACGAATGTTACTCCCGTCAGACGTGCAAGAGAAAGACGTATTCCTCTTTCTCGTCGCTATCCGCATGCTAAAGTGACGAAAGACTATGAGCATTTAACGGAAGAACTGAAGGAGATGTTTTAAGATGGCGAAGAAAAGTATATTGGGTGAATTCATGAATGGCAGTGTGAAACAAATGGCTTTTCAGAATCAGATTGAAAATATACATTACACAAAGATCAAACGCCCCAATAAAAACCGGGAGCTGCGAAGGATTGATGAACTAGCAGAAGATATACGTGAGGATGGTCTTGAAAACAACCTATTGGTGCGTAAGGTAGAGGATGATGTGTATGATGTAGAACTGATTGGAGGAGAACGGCGATATTCCGCCATCATGAAAAACATTGCGAGCGGCGATATGACCTATGAGTACATCCCCTGCAAGGTCGTTACAATGAGTGATATAGATGCCAGAAAACGGTTAATTCTGAACAATATGGAAAATGATCCACTTACAAATGCAGAGAAGCTAGAGGCTGTTGAGGAATTAAAGGAAATTTACAGAATGAAAAAAGCTGCAGGTGAAAAAGTGCCGGGGCGTATCCAATCGATCATTGCAGAAGAAATGGGAATAAAAAAATCTCAGGTAGCCAATTACGAAAAAATAATAAATCATGCATCAGAACCTGTGAGGGAAAGTATTCGGAAAGATGAATTGACGATCGATGCTGCTGTAGCTTTAGTCGATCTACCCGATAAAGATCAGAGGAAATTTTTAGCAGAGAATGATTCATACAGTAAAAAAGCAGTTGATACATATAAAGCAGAATTAAAGAAACAGCCGGTAGAAAAGCAATTATACTATGATACGCACTGTGTAATTCAAGAAGAGAAAATCGATGAACTTAAGTCGTCTTTTGGAAGTAATGCTGTAATAGAAACTTGTGTGGATAAGGCAAATGATATAGAACTCTATGATAACAATAATGCACATGAAACGATAGAAGAAATCATGAGAGCCATTATCGTTAATATGGATAAATTAGTAGCAAAGCTGAACGGTGTGGAATTCCGGGGCGAGTTTGCACAATATCGAAGGGTGCGGGATGAAGTCTATATATTGATGGATCAATTAGGTCTGATTTGCGATGAAATGTGAGTTGTTAGTACATGTGCCAGTGAATGGTACATGTACTATAATCGATGAAAAAGTGAGGAGATAAATTATGCAAAAGAATATAAAATGCAGTGATTGCAGCCATTTGATACCAGTTATTTCAAAATATAATAATTCTAGAAGTAACTGGTACTGTAGTATTGCTAGAACGGAATGTGAACCGAATCGACGAGTAGCTCAAGCGAAGGGGAGCGTTATACCAATAAAAACCGCTCCTCGATGGTGTCCATTGAATATTAGGAAACAAACACAGTAAGTATCATTCACTAGTACTTACATAAATGCAAATATTAGTATTTGCCCTGTTTTGCTTAATAATAATGATAAAGTGGGTGTTTTATTTCCCTCTTTCCTTAAGTTACGTTACGAAAGAATTATAGAGAGGAGTGGATTCCATGTCTGGTTTGATTGATATCGTCTTACTGGTAGTTACGTGTAGCAGTGGTTTATTGATTTCTATCATCGATAAATAGTCTGGTGATTGATATATGAGGTTGTTAAGAATCCATAGAAAACCCTCATGTAAAGTATTGTACCAGTCACTGGTACAATAAAGAGGTGGTTCCTTTGAGATTTATAAAAAATTACTAATGATTAGAAATGAAATATGTAATAATCTGGGAAAGGAAGATAGGAGAAATGAAAAGATGAAAAAATTGCGTATTATGTATTTTACTATAGTATTGTGTTTAATAGGTGGTTGTAGCAGTGATTCGGAAGTAGTTACAAGAAATGTGAAGGAAGAGGCAGAACAGTTTAAAGTGCTGCGTCGAATCGTATTCATAAACAACATTACTGGTGAATATCTGTTTCAGGCAGAAGGCAATTGTTCTGTAGAGACGAATAATACTGCACAACGACTTGAACTCACATGTAAAACCGGTGAGGATAAGTACAAAGTGCATTACTTTGGGCTTTCAGACAACACGAGTTATATAGTGGAGCAAACAGAGTGGCGAGAAGAAAACAAGTATAAATACAAAATCATATTCAAACCAGATAGTATCGTGCCGTTTGAGTTTGATAAGGAGTGAATAAAATGACTAAACGGATACTTGACGTATGCTGCGGTTCCAAGATGTTTTGGTTTCAAAAACACCATCCTGATGTCGTTTATATGGATATTAGGCATGAAAATGGAGAAATCCATGGAAAGCATATCCATGTCGATCCTGATGTAATTGGAGACTTTCGAAACATCCCATATGATGATGGACGATTCGATATGGTCGTATTCGATCCTCCACATCTGCGCTGGGCCGGACCGAACTCTATTATGAAGGCTCAGTACGGTCAGCTCAGTGATACTTGGCAGCAGGATATCGCTCAAGGATTTAAAGAATGTATGAGGGTGTTGAAATCAGGAGGCTTCTTAATATTCAAATGGAATGAATGTCAAATCAAAATAAATGAAATCTTGAAGTTGGCCGAGGAATCACCTCTATTTGGCAATAAGCGAGGTGATACGCATTGGCTAGTATTTACAAAAGAGGATGATAGGAAATAATGACAAAGCAACAAGCAGCAGAAGCTTTTAATAAATTTTTAGAAGCTGGTGATCTTGATGATGCATACATCGTTGCTGATTATTTGACCAGTAATGAAAAGACTAATCTATAAACGGATAATGTACCAGTGACTGGTACATATCGGAAGGAAGAACATATATCGAGAGGCAATCATTTATGAATGACATAAAAGAGCAGCTAAAAAAGGCAAAGATCAGTATCACTGTTATTTCACATAAGAATGGAAAAAATGAAGTAGAGTTGGTATCACAGATGAATATTGAAAACACTGTAAAGATTTTAGAGGAATGTATGAATGCTGTAGTGGAACACTTACCTAAAATTAACGAACATAGTAAAGATTCAGTTGGAGATAAGCATGTTTAAAGTGAAGCAGAGATACCAGATAAATAATCAACACTCAGTAAATAATGGTAAGTTCCTTACAATTGTTAAAGTTGAAGGGGACAAGGTCTACTTTATTTATGATGGATACTCTACAATTTACTACTTTAATATTCACAGTGATTTTGTTTATGATATGATTTCTATTCATTGAATTTCAGCCAAAAAATAATAGCTATTGATCGTAAAATTTGATAAAATAAAAGAGAGAGGTGAGGGGATGAAGGGTATAAAATGTATTGATCTGATAGACGAGGAAAAGACGATTGAAAATGGCTTAATGGTCTGTAGACAATATGCTCCTGCACTGCAGCAACGCCTGCAGGATAAACTAAGTACACCAATGCATTCAAGTAGTATGATCAATGCATCAAGTGACACTGTTTACAGCAAAAGAGATTCTATGCTTTTACATCGATGTATTTGGGAAGATGATCAAATCGGAAGATTTGAAAAAAGAATATCAGACATTGAAGTAAGGGATATGATTGCAGGTGGATATCTGAGATACAAGTACATATATGATCTTCCGGACACGGATATTGCAAAGCGATTAAACATATCCAGAAGTACATTGATACGGCATAAGCCTAAGGCTTATTACTTGATGGCAGCATGGGCGCATATGGTTGTTTTTAAATCATGGAAAGTTAAATTGAATTTCGTGTTTGCTGATCAGAATTTATATAACCAACTAGATTAAGATGCTAAATCGTTGTGATATAAGAAATGTCTTGGATAGAAAGGAATATTTACGAATCATGAACAGTAAAAAAGTAGAAAAAATAAATATCATCCTTGAAAAATTTATGGATTTAATATCTTATAGTGGGAAACGGAAAAGAGCTCTTGCATCTTATCATAAAGAATACAATAGATATATGGCAATGGCAGATGACGAGTTTGATACAGAATATATAGAGACTGTTGCAACATATGAACACAAAAAATTGATGACCTCGGTTGTATTTATTGTATTAGTAATTTCAGCTGTAACGAATATCTGGAGCTTCTTCTTCGAATTACTAACAAAATTACTGATATCTGGACAAACAGAAAATCAATATTTTATACAGGCAGCAGAATATTTATCTTGGTTTATCATTATCTTAACTTTTGTTGTTGCAGCTATAATTGTGTATAGTTTAAGTAATAGCCTATATAAGTTAAACAAGAGCAGAATATTGTTAGAAAAAGTATATAAAGTAAGAGAAAGGAATACATGAGATGGATGTTGTAAAAAATATTTGTCTATATTTGTGGAAAGAACTTTTACTTATTACTGCAAGTATGATATTTCTGTTGTTTCTGAATGATTTCAATAAAGAACTCTTATCAAAGTTTACAGAGAATGATTATTTGAGTATATTAAGTTATGACAATAATAAAGCGTGGTCGTTTCTAATAATCACAGCTCTGCTGATAATCCTTTCTGCTTTACGTATCTCTGATAGGTGGACACAGATACGCCAAAGGAATTTGATAGGGGCTGAAGTAATTATTGATATAATCGCCATAATAACGATGGTTATATTAGTTGTTGTCTTAATTACGTTTATAAACAACCCGATATTAAAGGCTGCCTTGACTTTGTTTTTTGCAGGGGTGGTATATGCTAAAAGCGCCTAATAAAGGTAAAAGAATCAAGGTTTGACATGGAAAGGATCATATGACGATAAATAACACTCTAATTGAGTGAAATAAAGGAGGAAATGTATATGATGATGGAAATATTCTTAAACAGAAAAAAGGCAGAAGAAAATCAGATCTCTGTATCAAATTGTTACAAGATCCTTGACGATTACTTTGTAGGTAAAGGTATCAAAAAATTGAATGAAGGAATTTACGCAGGTAATGATGATGATTTCGCTGCATTTAGTATTGCAGCTGTTCGACTGCCAAAAACCACTTGGTTTTTAAAAGTTATCGATAAATGGTACTGGAGAGCAGAGGGTGATGATATTGAAGATAGAGAGGATTGCCTGAAGACTTGGAATGAGTTTGTCAGTATGAAGCATTGATCATGGCGAAAATCACACGAAAAGCTTTGAATTTTGATCTTGATACAAAAGCCCTGGAAAGATTTTATCCTGGTGAATCTTATCATCAGGCATACTATGATATACGGCAATATTTGGAAAATTCCGGGTTCCAGCATAGGCAAGGTTCAGGGTATGTTTCAAAAGATCCAATTAGTGTTTATAAGGTCAGCTTGTTAATCAATGATATGTCTGAGAAATTTCCTTGGCTGAACAGATGTACTAAAGTTGTCGATGCTACTTCGATTGGCAAAACATTCAGCATGATGTCTTATTTGAAGTCTGCAGTTAAAGAAGAACAGAAATTTGAAGATCAAGAGACTGAAAAAGATAATGGGATTGAAGAATATGAGATGGAAATGTGATAATTCCATAATTAGTAAAAATTAGCAAAAAAATTGATTTGCGTATTTACTGAAACAAAAAAACGTGCTAAAATGTTATCATGCAATAAATAGGTAGAATTACAAACCTATTGTCACACGAACATCACAGCGCTGTTCCAGTAAACATCAGAGGGATGCAAGGGGAAGAAGACTGTGATAAACATTTTAGTATATCCAGGACACCTTTGCCGGTGTCTTTTTTTGATGGAGGAAGACGCAAATGAATTATTATAAGGTAGGGCACTTCTAGCACCCTGTGGGTGCTGATAAATGAAAAGATATCCGTAAGGATAAGATGGAGGAAGAAATTATGAATAAAATTACACAGATGTTTAGTAACTTGAAATCAACAGTAAATTCTATGGATAGGAAAAACAAGGCTATACTAGGTGTAGTGACGATTGCAGTTATTGGCGCAATGACGTTTGCCGGATATTCTCTTACGACTATAGGTAAATCAGTGGATGATAAAGTCAAGCAAACAGAAACTGTGAGCAAAAAAGATAAGAAGGAAACTTCCGATACTAAAAAGAAAGATGATAAGAACGTAGATCAGAAAGGCAAGGAAGAAGGCAAAAAGAAAGAATCTTCAAAAACTGATAAAAAAGGGAAGAGTGATAAGGCGTCTTCAACAAAGGAGAATAAAACCTCTACATCAACAGATAAGACAAGTTCTTCTAACTCTAAGACCTCAAATAAGTCAGATACAAATGGATCTACATCAAACAAGGCTATTTCTTCAAACGGATCCGGAAGTAGTTCTTCTAGCTCATCTTCATCAAGTAGCAATACGCAGCAAGCTACAAAACCAAAGCCTACTCCTGCACCGCAGCCAAAACCTGAACCTACCCCTCAACCAACAGAGGCTGAGAAACAAGCCGAGCTAGCTGCAAAGAATGAAGCTGAAAAACAAGCCATGATTGCAAGAGCACGTTCTCAAAATGATTATTTTGTTGAAGGATCTGATGGTGCTTTAGACACTGCTGTTGCTTGGGCTGAGCAACAAAGACACGATGAAAATAGTCCTTATTATGGAAGAATGTACAGCGCTGCGGGAATAACTTATGGAAATGAGATATTGGGTGCTGTTGTAGTATTCTGTCCGAAGGGTACAAATTATTGTTAAAGATTGCGAATGCAATCTTTTTTTTATTGGAGGTAATAGAATGAATGAAAAAAATTAAGAATATTATTATTTGTTTGTTCTTTTTGAATTTCTCTATGCTAAGTGTTCTAGCTTCTGGAATCAGCTTAAGTGATTTTAATCCTAAAACCAATGCGGAAAAATTAGATAGGAATCGAGCAGATACGAAGATAGGATCATGGAATAATGGAGAATTCTTTGAAACTGTAACATGGCAAGTAATCGGTTATGATGAAAATTCAGGTGAACAAAGGGTACGGGTAAGATACTATATAACTCACCGTGGTAGCTCTGGTTCATACATTTATCAAAAGGTACCTGTTGCCATCGCTGTTGATGGCAAAAAGAAAGCAGTTTTTAAAGACTATGTTGGAGACAATCATAAAATCAAAAATAAGACACAATTGTGTGGAGAGAAAACAATAACATTGAAACCAGGTAAGCATGAAATAGCTTTATATGACGATAAAGATGGCGCTATCACTGTCGTAAATGTAAAAAAGCCATTTAATATTCCAGAACCTGATTTTACCGTGAAATTTTATAGTTGGAATGGTACACTCTTAAAAACTCAAATGGTTGCAAAAGGTGATAATGCCACTCCGCCTTCTCCACCTGATCGCCCTGGATATCATTTTGTAAAATGGGATAAATCTTATAAAAACATTACAAGTGATAGGGATATCACTGCAGTGTACGAAATAAACAAATATACAGTAACATGGAAAGACTATAACGGCACAGTATTAAAAACAGAGACCGTAAATCATGGTGGTAATGCATCACCTCCAGGCAGTCCATCCAGGCCGGGCTATACCTTTACCGGATGGGACAGCGGATACACAAATATAACGAGTAACCGTACGATCACAGCAACATACAGCATAAATTATTACAATGTAGTAACAAGCCATTGGGTTGAAAAAGACACCACATCAGGTGCATGGAATCCAAGTGGATCACTCAATAGCAGCGGATCCATGATTCTGAGTAGTCAGACCGGGCAGCAATCGTTATCATATGGCAGCATTTATTATCCTCATAGTATTTCTATTACAGGTTATGAATTATCTTCAAACAGCTATGGCTATAACGCTCTTGGAGGATGGTCTTCCAAGGCGAATGGTACCGGCTTTAATATATACCAGGCTTCTACTGCCGAATTTTATTACAAGAAGAAAACTTATAATGTAAGTTTTGACAGTAACGGTGGTTCAGCAGCTGCAACGCAGATCGTCAAGTACCGTAATAAGGCTACTTCACCTACTATAACAAAGAAGAATTTCAAGTTTCTAGGATGGTATGCCGACAAGAATCTTACACAAAGATATGATTTCAATACACAGATCACAGGAAACACTACCCTGTATGCAAAATGGGAGCGTACGCATTATGATATTCAGATAAACCATAAAACGTATGATGTCATAAATGGTTGGAAAGAAATAACATCTGAAACAAGGAATGTTGCTGTAAATTCTGTTATGGATGTAAAATCCTTAGCTGCAGATAAGATTCCGATTGGATATGAAAAAGAGAATGCATATGACCTGTATCTATCAGGGAAACAGATTGGTAATACCTATTCTCTTCCTATCACACAGAAGACAGATGGATCATTCGATCAAATCATCATCAGATATAAAGCAACCAAGCCAGAATTAAAGGCTAAGGATACTTATTACTTTATTGACACACCAGTAAGTGCAAAGGATCTCATAGAGAGAGCTGATGCAACAGATGTCAAGGATAAAGATATAGCTGAAAAGATCATTATCGAAAAAATCAAATATTCGGATCGAACTGAGGAAAAACCGATTAAACTCGACACCTCTAAAGAACAGGATATCACGATCACATATTCTGTAACGAATTCAAGAGGTGTCAAAGTTTATGCTACTGCAGAGATCCACATCGTCTTCCAGGGATCACATACCCAGGAAGTTAGTGATGAACCAACCATATATGCACGATTTATATCGAATGATGTCCTGGTAAATGGAAAAACCCCAGTGGAAATGTTGCCACCTAATAGTATCTGGCGTACAGAAGAGTATGCAGCTGCTCTGCAGGAAGCGCTGACTAACGATACTCCTCTAGCTGAATATGATTGGATCAATAGCGATCCGGAGGCTATGAGAGATTTTGCTAAAAGCACGAATCCCGGAGAGGAAACGAACAAAGAATTCATAAGAAGATTTAAACGATGAGAGCATGGAGGAATTGAATGAAAATACTTATAAAGTATTTCGGTGCATGCACAATTCTCTTGCTGATCGTTCTGATCATCTCTCAGCTGTCACAATACAACGTTCGCTCAGATGAGCTGACAAGTATCGTGACGACTGCTATGACCAATACCCAAACAGTCATGCAGGAGCAGCAAATGGATAGCGAGAATGATACAGATAACAAGCGATATGCGTTTAACAGCAATGAAGAATATGTAGCAGAGTTTTCTAAAAACTTATATATGCTGCAGTCAACAAACAGTCAGCTGAATATACGTGTCCTGTATGTTGATTGTAAAAAAGGTATTCTTTCGGTTGAAGTAGATTCCTCTTTCCGGATATGGAATGGATCGATGAAGACCATAAGTGCCAAGAAGACAGGTGTGATCGAGCAGCTGTCAAAAGATAGTTAAGAAAGGAACATGTGATGTTAGAAGTTAATGAAAGCCTGTTTAAAGAGCTTTACCCATATATTGAAAATGATGATGTGACCGATATCAAATGGAATGGTAGAGCGCTTAGAATCAGAGATTTGAAAAAAGGTACGTATCTTGTTCCGGATATTATGCTTACTGAAGAATTTTTAAATGTATTAACTACGAGGATGGCAAATTCAATCAATGTCAATTTTAATTACTCCTCCCCTTCTTTTACTGCGCAGGCAGATGGTCTGCGTATCCAGTGCAGACATGCAAGCTGCTCTGGAAAAACAGAATTGATCATAAGAAAAGTATCCTCTGAGTGTCGTATAAAGAATGATAGCGTGATAGATAGTGGTTATATGCATCCACTACTTTACAAGCTGCTTCCAGCACTGGTACGTTGTCACACATCCTTTGTTATTATCGGACAGGTCGGTGCCGGTAAGACAGAAGTTATCAAATGGCTCGCTCAATATATTGGTGAGAATATCGGTGTGCAGACAGTAGAAGATACCTTGGAACTGAAATTGGACGTCTTATATCCGGAAAAGGATGTTATTCCCATTCGTGTAGATTCACATTATACGTCACAAATGGCGATTGAAGATGGGTTAAGAAGCCTTATTGAATATATGATCATGTCTGAGGCCAGAGGACTTGACATCATTACAGCTATGCAGGGAGCTTCCACGGGTTGCAAAACTATGACCAGTATTCACTGTGAAGAATCAAAAGATATTCCTGATAGAATCGTACAGATGGTGGGAAGCAAGGCAGACCCGTTATCCTTCCGTAATGATGTTTATACATTTTTTGATGTAGGAATCCGAGTGTCCATGGAAGAAACGTCTTCCGGGATCTTCCGGAAGATTGATCAGCTGTGTTTTTTTGATCGAACGAATGAAACTAACAAGATCTATTCTCTTTACGATGAAGGAATCGATGAGCCTTGCATCCCTGAAAGGATATTGAAGAAACTAAGAAAGCATAAAGAATATGAAGCATTAGAGGAACTAGAAAGGGTTGGTGTATTTGAAAAAGGAAAAGAGTAATAAGAAAAAAAGGATCATAACATTTAATCTTCTGCAGAAGGAAGTGGAGGAGTATGGTTATGTCTATTCCTTTAAAACATTTTTATGGCAGCTGCTGTTAGTACTTGCCTTTGTTATCTTAGTATCATTCATAACAAAGTTGGAAATACCGTATATTATCATTTTGTGTATGATCGCCATATTCTGTTTTCCGTTTATCGTAGTATCACAGTTTCGTATGATACACAATATGGATAGATTTTTACAGGTGGAATCATATGTAAATAATATCTTGCCTATTTTTAAGCAGACACCTAAGATTTTATACGCATTAAAAGAAGTAAATGAGCTGCTTTATGGTGAAATAAAGGATTGTGTGACAAAAGCTATAGAGTATATAGAAACCAATCTGGATGATGTTGATCTTTATGATCATGCATTTTCAATCATTACGAATGAGTTCCCTAATTCCCGTATCATGTCTATTCATAAACTCATGAAAGACATTGAAACAGAATCATCAAAAAATTATTATGATACGATTGATAATCTGTATTACGATGTGCAGCAATGGATATCCCGTACATATAGCTACCATAAGGATATAAAATCGAAAAAACTTGCACTTCTATTCATTTGCATGCTTGCGGTGACGATCGATGTATTTTTCACTTTTATGTACAGTTCAAATGAAATGATGTCAGGATTTACCGGTGTCGCTTTATATCAGCTCATTACAGCGGTGTTTTTAACAACAATGATGATTATCATATGCATACTGCAAATGCGCTTACACGCAAAATGGCTGGTCGATGATAAAACGGTGAAGATGGATAAGAAAGTCATGCAGGCATATGAATTTATTAAAAAGGGTGATAAGAGGATTCCTAAGCCAATGCTAGGTGTTTGCATCTTGATGCTTCTAGCTGCTGTTGTTTTATGGTTTACCGGTCTTACTCCCTTTGCAATCTTATTGGCAGCAGCGGCATTAGTCTGTTTGCTCCTAGCGAAGAACAATTATCGGTCTTGTAAAAAAATCGTAACGAAAGCAATAAAAATAGAATTTCCAATCTGGCTGCGAGAAATAGCCCTCAATCTGAAAAATTACACTGTAGTAAACGCAATTAAGAACAGTCAGGATAACTGTTCTAATCTGATGAATGTATTCATTGATGATTTTATAAAGGCGAATGATGCGGATCCTGTAACTATCGCTCCTTACATATGCTTCTTCGAAGGCTTTGATTATCCGGAAGGACAGTCCGCAATGAAAGTTTTATATTCCCTGCAGAAGATAGACCATGAGGATTTGGATAAACAGATCAACTCGCTTGTTACTAGGAATCAAGATATGCTTGCTAAGTCTGAAAAACTACGTAATGAAAGCTTGTTAAGAAGTGTGGATAACCTTGGTGTTGTACCAGTTATTGCAGTTATGGTGCTGATCACAGCGAATCAATTTTCGTTATTTATCTATATGTTTCAGCTGATCGGCCAAATGATGGTGCTGCCAGGATGAAAATATTAGTAGAAGAGATGGTTTCAAGCTTGTGTGAGTTGATAGTATATGCAATTGGTGTTTCTGTCTTCTTCGGAGTGTTAGCCTTGATATCGGAGATAGCCTTATGAATGAAAATATGGAGCAGTTCTTTGTTCTTATGCTGGATATCATTGGAGCCGGAATCGGTGTTGCCATGTTCTGCGGGATATTTGTAGGATCCTCATCCCTTCTTGCATTACTGATCAGTAATTTATTAACGGGGTTGATGTGATATGCGAAATTTAGTGAGTGCATTTTTGATGTTGCTGATTGCAGGCGTTGGAGCAATGCTTGGTTTCGGAATGCTATCCGTTATCTTTGACAATCAAATATTACTGCAGAATGAGGTCGTGAAATTCGATGTAATCGAGGTTGGAACTCATGTAGATTATGAGATACCAAAAGTTGAAGAAGGACAAATGGTAGTGAAGAATGCCATTGTAAAAAAGGATTCCACTTTTGACTGGAAAGAACATGTGGAATGCTTTGCAGATAATGGTACCGATCTTAAACGTTATATCGTAATGCAGGGTAAAGTGGATACGACGAAAATCGGTAGCTATGAAGTGGTATTCGTATTGAACTGGAACGGTAAGTCTATCGTAAAGAAAACAATATTTTATGTAGAGGAGTGAAGCCTTATGGATACATTATTTAAGATCATGAATGGTTTCATCATAATGATGATTGAAATCATGGTAGGAAGCGTTTTGACTTTAGGAGAGATACAAATAATGTCCGCAAGGCATTTACATACATCTGTAATCAATCAGATCCAAAGCTCCTACTATGCAGTTAACGACGCAGAATTAAATCAAGCTATCCAGGCAAAAATGCCGGGATGGTACGTAGAAACAAAAACAGTAAACAGCGTAGCAGATCGTCAGGATAGGCTTGTAACATTACATTATAAAGTCTATATTCCATTGTTAGGAATCGAAAAAGACGGCCAGATTGACGGCTACGCAAGATAAACAGTGGTTATGCTTCCCTAAAAAGCACACTAAACACATATGGAGGTATATATTATGCATTTTACAATGGAAGATTTCGGAAAGGTTTGTTTGATTATTTTGGCTATTTGCCTTGTGTTAGGTATCATGTATGTCCTGGGACCAATTGTTCAGAATGGTGTCAGTGGTATGATTGAGAAGTTTGTGAATTCTGTTGATATCCCAACACTTTAATTATCCTGTAGGGATGTACCATTGAGTGGTACATCCCTAATAAATTGATCTAGTCGCAGATTATACGGATAAGAGCATACAGACATTTCGTGATATAGAAATAGATTAGTTTTGCAAAATCTTGATAAATGACACATCACGGGTTTCTAGTATGTAATGTACCAGTGAGTGGTACATTAGGAGGATTATGATATCAATAGATAAAAAATTACTGCAGCTTTGTAAACAAAGAGAAAAAGAGCTTGCTAAGAAATCAGAAATTGAAGAAAAGATTCATATCCTTGATATTGGGATAAAGAAATATGAGGATTATAAAAAGCAGCAAATGAAATTAGATCAAATGAGGATCGAGCTTGAAAAGAAGATAGCTGAAGATCTATGAAGGAGGATAGACGATGATAAACAGAGTAATAGTAGAGGGACGGCTCACAAAAGATCCTGTATTACGAAAAACTCAAAACGGAGCTAGTGTAGTTAGCTATACAATAGCGTGCAATCGACGTTTTAAACAGGATGGGCAGCCGGAAGCTGATTTCATCAGCTGCATTGCCTGGAAGAAAACAGCAGATGTCGTTGCTCAATACACACAAAAGGGATCGTTGGTCGGTGTAGAAGGTAGAATACAGACACGCAATTATGAGGATAAAGATGGAAAAAAAGTATTTGTAACGGAAGTCATAACGGATAATATATCTTTGCTTGAAAGTAAAAAGAAAGCTGCAGCACAAGCTGAGGAAAGCACCATGTCCTTTCCTTCCTCTGATGAAATAAATATAAATGACGAAGATTTGCCGTTTTAGTAATGCATAAGAGGAGAAAAAGAAAATGGCCAAAATCTATGATGCGGTTTTAAAAAGGGCAAATATAAGAGATGTATTAAATGCGTATGATGTTAAAATAGTTGGAAACAAATGCATATGTCCCTTTCACGCGGACAAGAATCCATCAATGCTTATCAATGATAAAAAGCAGTTTGTTAAATGCTTTGCGTGCGGTACCGGGGCTAATGCAATCACATTTGTATATAAGTATGAAAAGGAAATCAATCATAAAGATATCACCTATAATGATGCGGTGAAAAAAGTAGCAGAGATCTGTAATATCAATGATATCGATCTTTCATCTTTAGATAAGCGCAGTAAAGAATATCAATATACAAGCAACGGTCATAAATATGACGAAAAAGAAAAGGATCTATTGGCTACCTTAGATTTTGTGCAGCGCCTTGCTGCATACACGCTGAAGACGAATGAGGCAGATGCAAAAACATATCTGCAGAACAGGGGCTTTGATGAAGAACTCATTCAATCAGAAGGTTATGGTTATCTTCTGCCAGGGCAGCTTTTAGCTTCTATGAACAAACGGAAAGAATTATCTGCTGATAGATTAGAGGCTGCCGGTCTGATTCGGTATGGCGAAGATGGTAAGCCCTATGAGGTATTTAAAGACCGAGTATTGATCCCTGTGCGTGATGATAAAGGAAATACCGTAACATTCAGTGGCCGGGCTGTGCATAACGAGGAACCGAAGTACCTGCATGGTATCAACACTAGTGTGTTTAGGAAAGAAAATATCCTTTATAACTATCACGAAGCTAAGAATTATGCATATGGAGAGGAACTTTATATCGTTGAAGGCTTTATGGATGTTGCTGGCGGAAAGCGTATGGGACTTAAAAATATCGTTGCAACTATGGGAGTGGACATTTCCCACAAGCAGCTTGATCTGATAAGAAAAAGTAAAAGTACCATCAATCTGATGCGGGACAATGACAAAGCCGGTAAAGCTGCTATGTTAAAAGAGATCCCAATGCTCATAAAGCAAGGAGTAAATGTTAATGTTATTGACCTTTCCTCGTATCCTGCTAATTGTAAGGATCTGTGGGATATAGCGAATAGCAATGAAAAACTTGTAGAATTAGAAAAGCATAAGGTAAGTGGATTTACCTACTTGATGGATCATAAATATTTTGCTAATAAAGAGGTCACAACTGAAACCATCTTCGAGGTATATCAGAAAGCAAAAGAAGATGGCATCATCAAAACGACCTTACATGAAAATATGTTCTTTGACTATATCAAATCAACATCAGAATTTCAGCGTGATGAATTACAGGATATCATACACCCCCGGCCTGTTGAAGCAAAAGAAGATTCACGTACTAGATTGCGTGATCAAATTGAAACAGAATATGTACTTAGATCTGTGGATGAATATTTATCCGGAAGAGATGATAGCATCATGCGAGATTATTATGAAATTCATAAGGAACAGATCAGTGAGCAGATCATCGCATCTTATAGACAAACACCTCAAGTTTTTCTTTATAAGGATAATGTCAATGCTGCTTTGCTGTTATATGAGCAGCTGCGTGATGATAAAGAATTTGAGAAATTTGATTTTATTCACAGATTTCCGCATGAGCAGGTATTTCAAAAAGCATTTATTAAAAATATAAACGGGGAGGCACGTCTGCGGCTGAATCAGGAACAGCAGGCTAAGATCATTAATCAATACCATGATATGGATGACCAGGATAAGATGGCATTAGAATCCGTAGAAGATCTGTATATCGTAAATCATGTGAACGACCTTGACGGCATCCTCGATCTGGGGGATAAAAAAGAATTGCAAATGCTGAAAGATAGGATCAAGTTTCAGATGAGTATCTATCCGGAAAAGATGATGTATTTTAAATATGGTAATATATTTCGTGAAGAAGATAAATATGCAATAAGTGATGATTATAAAGATGCTTCTGGAGAGTACAAGACATTGCTGCTATATAATAATCTGGATAATAAATTGGATATCAATAAAAACCAGGTAATCAAACATCCTGTGAAAGATGTAGTGCTTTTAAAAGATAACGCAAAGGATGCAATGATGATGGAGCAGCTGCAAGGAAGAGAACAGAAAGTTAATGAATCGGAGAAAGGCGCTGAGATAGAGTCAGGCATATTCCGCTTTTCTATTCATAAATCTATCATAAAAAGAGAAGATGATGACAAATATTTTGTTAGAATACCTGGAACAAAAATGAAATGCTATACATACTTTTCTAAGAATGAGTGCAAATGGGCATCATCCGGCGAAATGATGTATACATCGTTAAAGGATGATCGTAGTTATATGATCTACGATGCAAATGGTGACAAAAAAGAGGAATGGACATATGCTGATATGAAAAGAAAATGGGAGGATAAAACAAAAAGCCGCAAAGTTCCTGACCAAAAGAAAAATCCCAAAGAAGAACAGAAACCTACTGATAAAATCAAAT
>OJJJ01000182.1_pt1 | contig 40655 bp, 31 predicted proteins | sample 1596311 | NCBI WGS metagenome assembly OJJJ01 (sample SAMEA4350140, study PRJEB24818) | metagenome | biome: human; feature: gut; material: faeces | place: Denmark | collected 2013-09 | reverse complement strand
GCTCTGGTTCTATCCTGCGTCACGTCCGTGAAGCAGCGCACATCCTGGCGAACGACTACGGCGTAGGTTCTGACGTGTATAGCGTCACGTCCTTCACTGAACTGGCGCGTGATGGCCAGGATTGTGAGCGCTGGAACATGCTGCATCCGCTGGAAACTCCGCGCGTTCCGTACATCGCTCAGGTGATGAACGACGCACCGGCTGTAGCATCTACTGACTATATGAAACTGTTTGCCGAACAGGTTCGTACTTATGTACCGGCTGATGATTATCGCGTACTGGGTACTGACGGCTTCGGTCGCTCTGACAGCCGTGAAAACCTGCGTCACCACTTCGAAGTTGATGCTTCCTATGTGGTTGTAGCGGCACTGGGCGAACTGGCTAAACGTGGCGAAATCGATAAGAAAGTGGTTGCTGACGCTATCACCAAATTCAATATCGATGCAGATAAAGTTAACCCGCGTCTGGCGTAAGAGGTAAAAGAAACATGGCTATCGAAATCAATGTACCGGACATCGGGGCTGATGAAGTTGAAATCACCGAGATCCTGGTCAAAGTAGGCGACAAAGTTGAAGCTGAACAGTCGCTGATCACCGTAGAAGGCGACAAAGCCTCTATGGAAGTTCCGTCCCCTCAGGCGGGTATCGTTAAAGAGATCAAAGTCTCTGTTGGCGACAAAACTGAGACCGGCAAACTGATCATGATTTTCGATTCCGCCGACGGTACAGCAGCTGCTGCACCTGCTCCGGCAGAAGAGAAGCAAGCAGCCGCTCCGGCAGCTGCACCTGCTGCGGCAGCAGCGAAAGACGTACACGTACCGGACATCGGCGGCGACGAAGTTGAAGTCACCGAGATTATGGTCAAAGTCGGCGACACCGTTGCGGCTGAGCAGTCTCTGATCACCGTAGAAGGCGACAAAGCCTCTATGGAAGTCCCGGCACCTTTCGCGGGTACCGTGAAAGAGATCAAAATCAACACCGGCGACAAAGTGTCTACTGGCTCCCTGATTATGGTCTTCGAAGTCGCTGGTAGCGCGCCAGCCGCGGCACCAGCTCAGGCTGCTGCACCGGCAGCCGCAGCGGCTCCGGCAGCGTCTGGCTCTAAAGAAGTTAACGTACCGGACATCGGTGGTGACGAAGTTGAAGTCACTGAAGTGATGGTCAAAGTGGGCGATAAAATTGCCGCTGAGCAGTCACTGATCACCGTTGAAGGTGACAAAGCGTCGATGGAAGTGCCGGCACCGTTCGCGGGTACCGTGAAAGAAATCAAAATCAGCACCGGCGATAAAGTGAAAACCGGTTCTCTGATTATGGTCTTCGAAGTTGAAGGCGCGGCACCGGCTGCTGCCCCTGCCCAAGCGGCTGCTCCGGCTCAGGCCGCAGCACCTGCCCCTGCCGCAGCTCCGGCTCCGGCAGCAAAAGCTGAAGGCAAATCTGACTTCGCAGAAAACGACGCTTACGTCCATGCAACGCCGCTGATTCGTCGCCTTGCGCGCGAATTCGGTGTGAACCTGGCGAAAGTGAAAGGGTCTGGCCGTAAAGGTCGTATCCTGCGCGAAGACGTTCAGGCTTACGTGAAAGACGCGGTTAAACGCGCTGAATCTGCACCGGCAGCTGCGGCTGGCGGCGGCATCCCGGGCATGCTGCCGTGGCCGAAAGTGGACTTCAGCAAGTTTGGTGAAATCGAAGAAGTGGAACTGGGCCGTATCCAGAAAATCTCGGGCGCTAACCTGAGCCGTAACTGGGTGATGATCCCGCACGTTACCCACTTCGATAAAACCGATATCACCGATCTGGAAGCGTTCCGTAAACAGCAGAACGCCGAAGCTGAGAAGCGTAAACTGGATGTGAAATTCACCCCAGTAGTCTTCATCATGAAAGCGGTCGCAGCGGCTCTTGAGCAGATGCCACGCTTCAACAGCTCCCTGTCCGAAGATGGTCAGAAGCTGACGCTGAAGAAATACATCAACATCGGTGTTGCGGTCGATACGCCAAATGGTCTGGTTGTTCCGGTCTTTAAAGATGTGAACAAGAAGAGCATTACCGAGCTGTCTCGTGAACTGACGGTGATCTCTAAGAAAGCGCGTGATGGTAAGCTGACGGCTGGCGAAATGCAGGGCGGTTGCTTCACTATCTCCAGCATCGGCGGCCTGGGGACTACCCACTTCGCACCGATTGTGAACGCGCCTGAAGTGGCTATCCTTGGCGTGTCCAAGTCGGCTATTGAACCGGTGTGGAATGGTAAAGAGTTTACTCCGCGTCTGATGATGCCGATTTCTCTCTCCTTTGACCACCGCGTGATTGACGGTGCTGATGGTGCTCGTTTCATTACCATCATCAACAACACGCTGTCTGACATTCGCCGTCTGGTGATGTAAGCGAAAAAGCCGGCCCGACGGCCGGCTTTTTTCTGGTAATCTCATGAAGTCAGTGAGGTTATTGTGCGAAAGACAAATCGGTTGCCGTTTGTTGTTTCAAAATTGTTAACAATTTTGTAAAATACCGGCGGATAGAACGACCCGGTGGACGACGGGTATAAATTAAGAGGTCATGATGAGCACTGAAATCAAAACTCAAGTCGTGGTACTTGGGGCAGGCCCGGCAGGTTACTCTGCTGCCTTCCGTTGCGCAGATTTAGGTCTGGAGACCGTCATCGTAGAACGTTACAGCACCCTTGGTGGTGTTTGTCTGAACGTCGGCTGTATCCCTTCTAAAGCGCTGTTGCACGTAGCTAAAGTTATCGAAGAAGCGAAAGCACTGGCCGATCACGGTATCGTCTTCGGTGAGCCGAAAACCGATATCGACAAGATTCGTACCTGGAAAGAAAAAGTTATCACTCAACTGACCGGCGGTCTGGCTGGTATGGCTAAAGGCCGTAAAGTGAAAGTGGTAAACGGTCTGGGTAAATTTACCGGGGCTAACACCCTGGAAGTTGAAGGCGAAAACGGTAAAACCGTGATCAACTTCGACAACGCTATCATCGCGGCGGGTTCCCGTCCGATTGAACTGCCATTTATTCCGCACGAAGACCCGCGTGTGTGGGATTCCACCGACGCACTGGAACTGAAAACCGTACCAAAACGCCTGCTGGTTATGGGTGGCGGTATCATCGGTCTGGAAATGGGTACCGTGTACCATGCGCTGGGTTCAGAGATCGACGTGGTTGAAATGTTCGACCAGGTTATCCCTGCTGCCGATAAAGACGTGGTAAAAGTCTTCACCAAACGTATCAGCAAGAAATTCAACCTGATGCTGGAAACCAAAGTGACTGCCGTTGAAGCGAAAGAAGACGGTATTTACGTTTCCATGGAAGGCAAAAAAGCACCTGCTGAAGCACAGCGTTACGACGCCGTACTGGTGGCTATTGGTCGTGTACCGAACGGTAAAAACCTCGATGCAGGCAAAGCGGGCGTTGAAGTTGATGACCGTGGCTTTATCCGCGTGGATAAACAGCTGCGTACCAACGTACCGCACATCTTTGCTATCGGCGATATCGTCGGTCAGCCGATGCTGGCGCACAAAGGTGTTCATGAAGGCCACGTTGCCGCTGAAGTTATCGCTGGTAAGAAACACTACTTCGATCCGAAAGTGATTCCGTCCATTGCCTACACTGAACCAGAAGTTGCCTGGGTCGGTCTGACCGAGAAAGAAGCGAAAGAAAAAGGCATCAGCTACGAAACTGCCACCTTCCCGTGGGCTGCTTCTGGCCGTGCTATCGCTTCTGACTGCGCAGACGGTATGACTAAACTGATTTTCGACAAAGAATCTCACCGTGTTATCGGTGGTGCGATTGTCGGTACCAACGGCGGCGAGCTGCTGGGCGAAATCGGTCTGGCGATCGAAATGGGTTGTGATGCGGAAGACATCGCGCTGACCATTCACGCACACCCGACTCTGCACGAGTCCGTGGGCCTGGCGGCAGAAATCTTTGAAGGTAGCATTACCGACCTGCCGAACCCGAAAGCGAAGAAGAAGTAATCTTCTGACTTTGTAAGAAACGCCTCTTCGGAGGCGTTTTTTTTGCCTGTAACGACCTGTAATCTCAGATAACCTGCCGGGTAGCACTCGCGCTGACCCGGCCTTCGGTTTTCCCCGTTTTACTGCGCGACGGGGTGCCAGCTTTTATCCGGGGCGTAGGTGGTCAACGCCTGCGCTTTTTCTTGTGATGCTTCACCAAGATCTGCCTGGTAGACGGTGTCATCGCCGTTAATCATAAAGCTCATCACGCCCGTATGACCGTAGCTGACGGGCCAGGCCACCATCGCAAAGCCGCTGGTTTTGTCGGGAAGGATGCGGAAACGATAACCGTGATAACCCGTGCCAGGCTCTTGCGGGCTGAAGGCCGGTCCCAGAGGGCTTGGCGCTTCGCCTGGCGCAACGGGCCAGTACAGGCCATCCTTTTTCCCTTCCGTGCTGACAACCTTCTGCGCATACTTCTGGTTCATCGCAAAATAGCTCTGCTGAGCATCCACATAGGCGTGTAATGCCTCGATGGCGGCGAGTTCGTTGCGGCCAATTTCGCGAGTCTGGATCTCTTCGGCGGCTTGCTGCATATCAAATTGCCAGCCGGATGTGGTTTTGATCACCGGGATTGGCAACTGCCAGCCGCTGTCCCCGACAACAAGGTGCGCGGTATTGCCCTCGACGACGGTATTATGATGGACCTTCCAGTCACGCAGGAAGCGATCAACGGCATCAGGATCGACACCTTCTGGCGGCAGAAAATCGCGCCAGTCTTCTCCAAGCAGGTTGTTCATCGCACTTTCATTTTGTTCACCGATCGCGCTTGCCAGTGCGTCGGTTGCCTGGTCTGGTGTACTGAAAGATTGCTGTGCCATCGCGGTGGCCGAAACCATGAACAACACCATTCCACTGAGTAATTTCATTTTCATGTCGGTTCCCTTAACGATGACGGAGTTCACGGTGTTCAGCGCGCCCGCCGGATGCCTGGCGCGATGGTTGGTTGCGGGATATTTCCCTGCTCTGAGCGCCTCGCTGCTGCTGTGCTTGCCAGCTGCCTGAGCGACTATCGTTACCGCTCAGCGCATTGGCGCGTGGCTGACTGGTGCGCTGTTGAGTATTCCGCTGTTGCACGTTGCGTTGCTGTGCAGGTTGCGAAACCCGTTTCTCCTGTCTCTGCGCGGTCGTCTGGCGAGTCTCTCGTTGTGGCGTGCTTGTCCGCTTCGCGGTTTGTGGTTTGGTGTCGTAGCCACGGTAGTTGTTGCGCTGAGAAATCTGCTTCAACTGTTGATTTGATGCCTGGCGCTGAGCATCTTTCGTTCCCGGACGCGCGGTCTGAGAAAGCGTTTTACCCGTCGATTTCTCCATCTGACTCATGGCTGCCTGACGCTGGCTATCGCGGTTGACCGCTCTTTGCGGGTTTTGCTGGGTCGCACTGAGCCCGGTTGCCGTGTTTGTGGCGTGGAAGCGGTTATTGAGCTGGTTATTCGCATAGGGCACACCCTCACGATAGGCCGGGTTATGCTGCCAGGTACGGTTGGCGTCAGTCAGCCGCTGACCACTGATTTTATTGAAGTTATCAACGTTGATATTGATGTTGTTATCGCCGTTGCGGTTATAACCGCCATGATTATCCCAGTCATCATTATTATGGTGGTGGTCCCAGTCGTCGTCATCATCCCAGTCGATGTTGCTGAAGATGGCATAGGTTGTCGCTACCCCCAGACTGAAGCCTAAACCGTTAACGAAGCTGCTGCCAAATTGCTCACCGGGCGAGGGCGGCAGATAGGTGGGGGGATAGGCGGTATTTGGCCAGGTGCCGTACACCGTATTCGGGTTATAGGTCGGAACGTAAACCACCTGCGGATCGGCAGATTCAATTTTGATAACCGTGGGGCTTGTCGTGGTGGTAGTTATGGAATTGCTTGTTGACTCGCTGGTGGCGGTTTTCGTTGGGGCAGGTTTTGTGACGGTGGTGACCGTCTGCTGCGGCGTGGATTGTAATGCCCCGGTTTGCTGCGCCAGTGCGCGAAGGCGTTGAACGGAGTCCATCACGTCCTGTGGCTGCGCGAGGAAAGCATCACCCAGGCTTTGTACCCACGGCGGATTTTCACCCATCAGCGACATCAACTGAGGAAACGCGACCAGCGATTTTACGCTGGGGTCCCAGGGTTGCCCGGCAACAGCCTGAATAGCGGCGTCACCCTGCATTTTAGGATTGTCTTTTGACCACTGCGCGGCCTGGATGACGTTGGCCGGATAGGTCGCCGCCATCAATATTTGCGACAGCAATGCATCCGGGTACAGCGCGACTGGCGCAACCCACTGATCGATTTGTGCGGCAGTGTATGTTGGTGCGACAGCAGGCGCGGCTACGGGTGCTGGAGCAGGTGCTGAAGGTTGTTGTGCGACAGGGGCCGGTGCAACGGGTTCCGTTGTGCGGCTTTTGACGAACATCACGCCAGAGGCGGCAAACAGCCCGGCACTGCACAGAAGGACGAGCAGATGTGGCTTAAGGGGCAACTTCATAAAATGACTCCAACGAGACAAGCGCTGTGCCGTAAGGCGTTTCTGTTGCCGCGAGTATTATTCACCCGTGTTTTACAGTTTTGACTTTTATTGGGTAACCGCCCGGTATGTCCGGAAAAAGAGTGTGAACATTTATTACACAATTATATCTGCTGCCTGAAAACGCGTTGAAATATTCTGATGCCACCGTTTTAAATCAATCGCTTTAAGAGAGTGGGAGGAGACACAAATTTGACTCGCCTCCTTGCTATACCATTCTTAACGATTCAGCCAATTTTTTATGTTGCTTTTTTGTAAACGGATTAACACTTAGTGAAAATCCTGTTATTGTGCCTTATGCGGTACCGGGCATTTACCCTACAAACTGCTGTCTCACAGGAGCGTGAAGAGAATCGCCTACCGCATATGACAATGAGAGCGAGGAGATACCGTCGTGCTAGAAGAATACCGTAAGCACGTAGCTGAGCGTGCCGCCTTAGGGATTGTGCCAAAACCGTTAGACGCAACCCAAATGGCCGCACTTGTCGAGCTGCTGAAGACCCCGCCTGTGGGCGAAGAAGAATTCCTGTTAGACCTGTTGATCAACCGCGTTCCTCCTGGCGTAGATGAAGCCGCTTATGTTAAAGCGGGTTTTCTTGCTGCCGTCGCGAAAGGCGACACTATGTCCCCGCTGGTGACACCAGAGAAAGCCATTGAACTGCTGGGCACCATGCAAGGCGGATACAACATTCATCCGCTGATTGACGCGCTGGACGATGCGAAACTGGCGCCGATTGCCGCTAAAGCACTGTCCCATACGCTGTTGATGTTTGATAACTTCTATGATGTAGAAGAAAAAGCCAAAGCGGGCAACGCCTACGCGAAGCAGGTAATGCAGTCCTGGGCCGATGCCGAATGGTTCCTGAACCGTCCAGCACTCGCTGAGAAAATGACCGTTACCGTGTTCAAAGTGACCGGCGAAACCAATACCGACGACCTGTCTCCGGCTCCGGATGCATGGTCGCGTCCGGATATCCCGCTGCACGCGCTGGCGATGTTGAAAAACGCCCGCGAAGGCATTGAGCCGGATCAACCGGGTGCCGTTGGTCCGATCAAACAGATTGAAGAACTGCAGAAGAAAGGCTACCCACTGGCCTACGTTGGCGACGTTGTCGGCACCGGTTCTTCACGTAAATCTGCGACCAACTCCGTACTGTGGTTCATGGGCGATGACATCCCGAACGTGCCGAACAAGCGCGGCGGTGGTCTGTGCCTCGGTGGTAAAATTGCGCCAATCTTCTTCAACACCATGGAAGATGCAGGCGCGCTGCCGATTGAAGTGGACGTAAACAACCTGAACATGGGCGACGTGATTGACGTTTACCCACTCAAAGGTGAAGTGCGTAACCATGAAACCAATGAACTGCTGGCGACCTTTGAGCTGAAAACCGATGTGCTGATTGACGAAGTACGCGCCGGTGGCCGTATTCCGCTGATCATCGGTCGTGGCCTGACCACCAAAGCGCGTGAAGCGCTGGGTCTGCCGCACAGTGACGTATTCCGTCAGGCGAAAGACGTGGCGGAAAGCAACCGCGGCTACTCGCTGGCACAGAAAATGGTCGGGCGTGCCTGCGGTGTTACCGGTATTCGTCCGGGGGCTTACTGCGAACCGAAAATGACCTCTGTAGGTTCTCAGGACACCACCGGTCCAATGACCCGTGATGAACTGAAAGACCTGGCGTGCCTGGGCTTCTCCGCAGACCTGGTGATGCAGTCGTTCTGTCATACCGCCGCCTATCCGAAGCCGGTTGACGTGACCACGCACCACACGCTGCCTGACTTCATCATGAACCGTGGCGGCGTCTCGCTGCGTCCGGGCGATGGTGTTATTCACTCGTGGCTGAACCGCATGCTGCTGCCGGATACCGTCGGTACCGGTGGTGACTCGCATACCCGTTTCCCGATCGGTATTTCCTTCCCGGCGGGTTCTGGTCTGGTAGCGTTTGCCGCTGCAACCGGCGTGATGCCACTGGATATGCCGGAGTCAGTGCTGGTGCGCTTCAAAGGCAAAATGCAGCCGGGTATCACCCTGCGCGATCTGGTCCATGCGATCCCGCTGTACGCGATCAAGCAGGGCCTGCTGACCGTTGAGAAGAAAGGTAAGAAAAACATCTTCTCCGGCCGCATCCTGGAAATCGAAGGCCTGCCGGATCTGAAAGTCGAGCAGGCATTTGAACTGACCGATGCGTCCGCTGAGCGTTCTGCTGCTGGCTGTACCATTAAGCTGAACAAAGAGCCGATCGTTGAGTACCTGACATCTAACATCGTCTTGCTGAAGTGGATGATCGCAGAAGGTTACGGTGACCGTCGTACGCTGGAACGTCGTATCCAGGGCATGGAAAAATGGCTGGCGGATCCACAGCTGCTGGAAGCCGACGCTGACGCAGACTATGCGGCAGTGATCGACATCGATCTGGCGGATATCAAAGAGCCAATCCTGTGTGCGCCGAACGATCCTGACGACGCGCGTCTGCTGTCTGACGTGCAGGGTGAGAAGATCGACGAAGTGTTCATCGGTTCCTGCATGACCAACATTGGTCACTTCCGTGCCGCAGGTAAGCTGCTGGATGCGCATAAAGGCCAGCTGCCGACTCGTCTGTGGGTGGCACCGCCAACCCGTATGGATGCCGCACAGCTGACCGAAGAGGGCTATTACAGCGTCTTTGGTAAGAGCGGGGCGCGTATTGAGATCCCGGGCTGTTCACTGTGTATGGGTAACCAGGCGCGTGTGGCCGACGGTGCGACCGTGGTGTCAACGTCAACGCGTAACTTCCCGAACCGTTTAGGTACCGGCGCGAACGTCTATCTGGCGTCTGCGGAACTGGCGGCCGTGGCGGCGCTGATTGGCAAGCTGCCAACGGCGGAAGAGTATCAGACCTATGTTGCCCAGGTGGATAAAACCGCCGTGGATACCTACCGTTATCTGAACTTTGACCAGCTCTCTCAGTACACCGAGAAAGCGGACAGCGTGATTTTCCAGACGGCGGTATAATTCGCTAGCGGATTTTGCACAAAAACGCATCAATGCCCGGAGAGGTCAGCTTCTTCGGGCATTTTTATTTCTATTCCTTATACCCGTTACGCTTTTTTTCTGCCGCGCTGCTGCGATAATTACAGCAAGGTGCAGTGCGGTATTGGCGCACTGCCGGGAGCAGAGGAACACATTATGGATTACGAATTTCTGCGCGATATTACCGGAGTGGTAAAAGTGCGAATGTCCATGGGCCACGAAGTGGTAGGGCACTGGTTTAATGAAGAAGTGAAAGAGAACCTGGCCTTACTGGATGAAGTGGAACAGGCAGCGCGTGCGGTAAAAGGCAGTGAGCGTTCCTGGCAGCGGGCAGGGCATGAGTACACGCTCTGGCTGGATGGCGAAGAAGTGATGGTGCGTGCCAATCAACTGGAGTTTACGGGCGACGAAATGGAAGAAGGGATGAACTACTACGACGAAGAGAGTTTGTCTCTGTGCGGCGTCGAAGATTTCCTTCAGGTGGTGGCGGCATACCGCGAATTTGTTCAGCAGAAATAATGGCCGCCTCCCTATCGGGAGGCGGTTTTCAATTAGTGGTCAAAGGTGAGATGAAACAACCTGGCGGTCAGTTTCTCCGGGAGTGAAATCATTAATTCATGTTTGTTGATCGCAGGCTGACAGGGCGCTTTGGCGAAATGTGGGTAAACGCAACCGGCCTGCGTGACGCCACCGAGCGGCAGCGTGATTGAACCCTGCTCACTTTCCATACGCCAGACCGCCAGCCATGCTTCATTGTCGTTGCGCAGGCCAAATGCCAGCCACGGTGACGTGAAAGAGGGCATGCCTAGCGGCCAGAACGGCTCGAGATGAGGGATCTGCTGGCGAAACGATTTATACAGTGCGATCCCTTCCTGAACCAGTTCGAAACGCTCTTCACTCAGTTCTGCCAGGTGCCCGCTTTGATGAACCCGCAGCAGCAGGCTATTGACCATGTTCATCACCACTTCTTCACGGTCGCCTTCCCGTAAGGGATAAGACCAAATGGCGGCCTGCTCAGGCGTTACCGCCGAGGCCGCAGCGGCGGCGATAGGTGCCATTAAGCGATAGTCGGTCTGATCGGTAACGGATTGGATGCTGTGCTGTTGCAAAAGCGCATAGTCCATGCGCAAGCCGCCACTGCCGCAGTTTTCAATCACCAGATGTGGGTAGCGGTCCATAGTGTTTTTCAGCCAGAGAAGGTAGGCTCGATTATGCTGTAGCAGGCCGTCGCCGGGGCTATCGGCGGCGTACTCCGTCCCGCTGCCCGCATTAATGTTGTAATCCATTTTGATATAGCTGATGCCATACTCCTCGACCAGCCGGGAAATAACACGATCGGCATGCTCCAGCACCAAAGGATGGCGAAAATCCAGCTGATAGCGTTGATGGTCAATAACCCGTCTACCGTGGCGCAGGAAAAAACACTCGTCGGGTAAAGTCTGTGCCAGCGGACAGGCAATCCCCATGACTTCCAGTTCCAGCCACAACCCTGATTTCATGCCTTTAGCGGTAATATAATCGAGCGGTTCACGGATCCCGCCGGGGAAGCGCGTTGGCGCGGGAAGCCATTCGCCGACCCCATCCCACCATTCACTATCAGAGTACCAGCCGCAGTCGATACAAAAGTATTCACATCCCGCTTCTGCGGCGGCGTCAATGAGTGGCAGCAGCTTCGCGGTGGTTGGATCGCCGGAAAGACAGTTCATATAATCATTGAATATCACCGGGAGCTGTTGGTTATCCGCCGACGGGCGCAGTATTTTTCGCCGAAAACGGGTGATTTCCTGTAGCGCGTCTTGTAACCCTCCCTGGACCAGCGCAACGGCGACCGGCACGGAAGTAAAGGTTTCCCCCGGTGCGAGATTTTTCCACCAGTGGCTTTCATTCTCGGTGGGTCCGCTGACTTGCAAATAGAGATGGTCGCGGAAATCGCCGATTTCCCACTGCCATGAGCCACAGTGTTCTATCTGCCATAGTAGCGTGGTGCCTGCGGCGGTATCCTCAAAAGCGGCGCAGGGCAAATAGCCAATGCTGGACCAGGTTCCGGTACTCTCAACCGAGAGACGATCGAGTGAAAAATGGTTCACTTTATCCAGCCCGAGGTCCGGCAGTGAGTGGCTCTTCCACTGTGCTTCGCCGTACCAGTTATTGTGCGGCAAGTGCAGAAGCGTGGTTTTTTCCCACGTTTGGCTGTCGATGGCAAACAACGTTAAGGAGCTGACATATTCCAGACCGATGTGTTCCTGAGAATCATTGCGTACCTCGCACCAGACTCGCACTGCGCGCGTGTCGCGAAAATGCTGAAGATGCCAGCATACGCCGATCGTTTCATCGCTGAGGCTGATTTCAAGCTTCTTTCCCCGCTCATTTTCGCTAAAACGATGGGACTGGTAGCGTAACGATGAGCCCGGTTCGCTGCCGGTATGTTTGCGGGCATGGTGATCGTTTTGGTTGTAGCCGCTGGCATGTACCTGTACCAGCGGAAACTCACCGTGCGTCGTGCAATCTCTGGTTGTTGAAAATCGATTTATATAAATTTGCTGTTTTTCATTAAGCGAAAAAGAAATATACAAATTATCTTCAGTAAATTCTATAAAACTCATGTCCGATACTCCATTTTATCATCGGCCAATGTTGCGTAATTTTTTTCCTGCCATTAGATTCTGTTCAATTTTTTCTAGTGAAATGTTTTTTGTTTCAGGAACAAAGAAATAAATAATGATAATGGCAGTGAGGTTTAATAAGGCATATAGATAGAACGTGTGGGCGCTACCTAATGTATTGAGTAGCGACAGGAAGGTTGCACTGACAATCATCCCGGCGATATGGCAGGTAAATGTGGAGCAGGTAATGCCAAATTCACGCCCTTTTAATGGCTGAATTTCGGAGCATAACAGCCAGATTAGTGGACCTGCTGACATAGAAAAACCAACGATAAACAGCAGTAGCATCGCCACGGTGACGCCTTTCTCCATCACCGATAACGCATCACCACCCAGCAGCGATCCCACCACGCTCATCGCAATGCCCATGGTGATAAAACCAATATACAGCATTGGTTTACGTCCCCAGCGATCGACAAAGCCGACGGCGATAAAGGTCGCCACAGTCATCACCAGTCCAACAATTACCGTCCCCCACATTTGGTCTGCCGTGGAGTTAAAGCCAATTTCGTGGAAGATGCGTGGTGCGTAGTACATCATCACATTGACGCCGGAGAACTGTTGCATGATTTGCAGGACGATCCCCAATCCGACGCTACGACGAAAGTGTTTATTTTCTTTAAATAAATGCCAGCCATGTTGTTTAACATTAAGCTGTTCTTTAATTTCCTGTAGCTCATTTTCTACCTCTTCTCGACTGTTGCGCAGGCGCAGCAATACGGCTCTGGCATCATCTTCCCTGTCATGCATCATCAGCCAGCGTGGGCTACGAGGCAGGAACAACGCGCCAAACAGGAAAATTAGCGAAGGGATAGCGACAACCAGCAGCATTCCACGCCAGTTGCCGCTGTAGCTAAAGGCGGTATTGGTCAGAAAGACGATTAAAATTCCGAGAGCAATCATTAACTGATAAGCGGAAATCATCGCACCGCGGATATTTTTTGGCGTGATTTCAGAAAGATAAAGCGGCGTTGCGTAAGAGGCGACACCGAGGCCAACACCGAGAATCAAGCGCCCGGCGATCAACATATCCGCACTGATGGCACAGGTACAGACAATGGCACCGATACAGAATGAGCCTGCGGCAATGAGTAGAGCATATTTACGGCCTAATCGATATGCCAGAAAGCCGCTACACAGAGTCGCTGCTGCGGCACCGACCATCATTGAGCTGACGATCCATTCTTGTTGGTTATCAAGTAGATGATATTCTTTGGCGATAAGCGGGAGCGCGCCGGAGATGACGCCAATATCCAGGCCGAATAACAAACCGGCGAGAGCCGCTAACAGACAAATCCAGATCACCTGTGGCCGTGTTTTATTGACGGATGCTGCAACAGGAAGCGGACTATCTAATTGCATAGGGATTACCTTTGTTAGTTTTGTTTATACCCGTCATACTTCAAGCCGCATCTTTGTTGGCTGCCTGCGCTTACCCTGGTCACGTACTATTTGTACGTTCCCCGTAATGCGCTTAGTTGCAGCCGTGATGCAACTCGAATTATTTAGGCTATATAGGTATTTTATAAAAATACTTAATCGATTTCGTATTATTTATGCTAGATCTGAAAAATAACGATAGCAATGGCTTTTTCTACGTAAATGTGATCTCTTCAACATAATCATGTTGTGTTAAAATGCTTTTTTATTGTCACCGGAAAATTAATGGTTTAGATTGACAGAAATATCCTTGTCTGAAGCAATTTAGTCCATACAGAAAAATGAATATTAAAGAATTGGCTGAGTTTCTGAATCTTTCTACGGCTACGGTCTCGAAGGCGTTGAATAACAAAAGCGATATCAGTAGCCATACGCGGAAAAAAGTGCTGGAGGCGGCGGAAAGGCTGGGCTATCGGCCGAATGCTTCCGCCCGGCATCTGCGCAGCGGCAAAGTAGGTGCCGTGGCGCTGTTGCTGCCCGCCGCAGACGGCGGCAACGTTCACACCGCGTCATTCTTTATGCGCATTGCCAGAGGGCTACAGTCCAGCTTGAAAACCAGCGGTATCGATCCTGTTATCCACATCACTACAGACCGGCAGGGAGAGCAGCAACTGTTGCAAAAAATCATTGAGCAAAACCGTGCGGATGCGATCATCCTGACGGATACGCGTATTGATGATGAGCGTATTTTATTGCTGAACGATCGGCGGTTTCCTTTCGTCACGATGGGACAAAGTCGGGCGCTGAAGGGACATTTTAACTGGGTTGATTTCCATCATGAAGAGATGGGACGGCAGTGCGTACGTTTTGCGCTGCGTCAGGGGGCAAAGCGTATTGCTGTTGCGACGCTAGGCGCTGACAGCATGCATGGGCTGCAGTTTCTTGACGGCTGTCTGGAGGAAATGCGTGAAAGTGGACAAACGCCGAACGATGGACTGATTTTCTTTGGTACCGTTGCAGAGTCGTCAGGTGAGGAGGCCATGCGCAAGTTTATGCAGCACAATGCAAGGCCTGATTTTATCATTTTTATTAACGATTTTCTGCTGATGGGCGCCAGCCATTATCTGGCTGCATTGCCTGATTGCGGGCTGGATGAAAAGGCGATGCTGTGCGCCACGGCGAGCAGCGACTTTTCATCACGGGTGATGTCGTCCGCTTGCCTGTTTACCGTCGATCACGAAGAAGTCGGGCGACAGTTAGGTGACGCGGTACTTCGGGTGACACAGGGGGATGAGGCGGTGAAGTCGGTTTTGCTGACGCTGCCGGTCAACGCCATCCGGCATCACATTATTTAACGTAGGCCAACAGGCTCAGGGAGTCACGCGCCAGCGCTTTGCACTTTTTGGCAACCGGGATCCCGATACCGCTTAAATCGCGGTAGCTGTCTTCACCGAGTGATTTCATGTCGAAGGTGTCGTAATTACTGAGGTCCCACTGGTTCTGCTGGGCAAAAAAGACCAGTGCGCGACGGATCTGCCCATTGGGCAAATTCTGGTATCCACAGTCATTTTTCAGAAAGACAAACACTGCCGTTAAATCGGCCATATCTTCGGCTTCGGACTCGCTGAGCGCGTAGCTGTTTGCGCATACGGCCATCAGGCTGCCGAACAAAATTGTTCTGAAAAACGTCTTCATTGCTTCTACCACTGCATCACGGAATTTAAACGTTAGCACACTGCGAGCGAAGCGACGACCTTTATTATCAGCGGTTCACTTGACCTTCCCGTAAGGGGAAGGCTTATGCTTAAAAGATAGCCTGCTTAAGCTGCTGAATATAAGGAAGTGATTATGCAACGTCGTGACTTTTTAAAGTACTCCGTGGCGCTGGGCGTCGCGTCAGCGTTACCTCTCTGGAGCCGTTCGGTTTTCGCTGCTGAGCGTCCTGCGTTACCTATCCCTGACCTGTTAACGACAGATGCTGCCGATCGTATACAGTTGATCGTTCAAGCCGGGCAGTCGACCTTTGCCGGTAAAACCGTGACCACCTGGGGATATAACGGTAATTTACTGGGACCGGCGCTGAAACTGCAGAAAGGTAAAGCGGTCACCGTTGATATCCATAATCAGCTGGCCGAAGAGACGACGCTGCACTGGCACGGCCTGGAAATTCCCGGTGACGTCGATGGCGGACCGCAAGGGGTTATTCAGGCGGGCGGGAAACGTTCTGTGACCTTCACGCCCGAACAACGGGCAGCGACCTGCTGGTTCCACCCACATCAGCACGGCAAAACCGGTCGTCAGGTGGCGATGGGGCTGGCCGGACTGGTGCTGATTGAAGATGAGGACATCCACAAACTGCTGTTGCCGAAACAGTGGGGCATTGATGATGTTCCGGTGATTATTCAGGACAAACAGTTCTCCGCAGACGGACAAATTAACTATCAGCTGGATATGATGACCGCCGCCGTCGGGTGGTTTGGCGATACGCTGCTGACTAACGGGGCGATGTATCCGCAGCATGCCGCGCCGCGCGGTTGGCTGCGTCTGCGTTTGCTGAATGGCTGTAATGCCCGTTCACTTAACGTGGCGGCCAGCGACAACCGTCCGCTGTACGTCATTGCCAGCGACGGTGGGCTGTTGGCAGAGCCAGTGAAAGTCTCCGAGCTGCCCATGCTGATGGGCGAACGGTTTGAAGTGCTGGTGGATATCAGTGATGGCAAAGCTTTTGATCTGGTCACGCTGCCGGTGAGCCAGATGGGGATGGCGATTGCGCCCTTTGATAAGCCGCATCCGGTGATGCGCATCCAGCCATTGCGTATCACCGCTTCCGGTACGTTGCCAGACACGTTGACCACCCTGCCAGCCTTGCCTTCACTGGAAGGACTGACGGTGCGCAGGCTGCAGCTGTCTATGGACCCGATGCTCGACATGATGGGCATGCAAATGCTGATGCAGAAATATGGCGACCAGGCCATGGCCGGCATGGGGCATGGGCAGATGATGGGGCATATGAATAATGGCGAGATGGGCCACGGTAAAATGAATCATGGCAACATGAATCACGGTAATATGAATCACGGCAATATGGGCAGCATGGACCACGGCGGGACGTTCGATTTCCATAATGCCAACCGCATTAATGGCCAGGCATTTGATATGAATAAACCGATGTTTGCCGCGACGAAAGGTCAGCACGAACGCTGGGTGATTTCCGGGCAGGGCGACATGATGCTGCATCCGTTCCATATTCACGGCACCCAATTCCGCATACTGTCTGAGAACGGTAAAGCACCGGCCGCGCACCGTGCGGGCTGGAAGGATACTGTTCGTGTTGAAGGCGGCGTCAGCGAAGTGTTAGTGAAGTTTGATCACGACGCACCGAAAGAGCATGCCTATATGGCGCACTGCCATCTGTTAGAACATGAAGACACCGGCATGATGCTCGGCTTTACCGTGTAACAAAATGACCGGATGGCATTTTTGCCATCCGGTAAAACAGGATGTTCTTAAAATGGGCATTTACCGTTTCATTCATTAGCGCGGCGGATATACTGATATGATTAATAATAAATCATGAGGTTAGAATGGATCTTTTCCGCAAGGTACTCACCGCATCTTTTGTCATGATGGTGGCGATTTCAGCGCATGCCGAAATGAAAATGCAACGCCAGAATATCCCGCAGCTCAATTTGAGTATCGAAATTCCGCAAACGCTGACGCCAATGTCCGACGAAATGGCGAAAATTAAATACCCTTCGGAAAATCGTCCGCAGGTTATTTATGGCGACGAACGTGGCAAGGCCTCTTTAGGGATGACCGCCGGGCGCAGCGCGTTGCCCGCATCACAGTTGGATCAAGCGAAAGATGCGATGCTAAAAATGCTGACTAACTTCAAACCGCAGGCGGAAGCCGTGACCGTGGATGGGCATAAAGCCTGGCTGATTACCTTCCGCTCCCAGGCGCCGGATACCGAAATCCTAAATATGATGCTGGTAACGTCGGAAAAAGATAAAGCCGTGCAGGTCGCTTTTAATATGACCAAAGATTTGGTTGAACAATATCAGGATGTGGCGAAAGCATCGTTAATGTCGCTTAAATTTGATAAGTGATTGTTGTCAAAAATCTGAGAGCAATAAAATACCCGCAGTAAATAGCGGGTATTTTTATTGAGTCTTGCCCAGGGCGGCCAGGGAAGACCCATGTTCTCTGTTCTGGTGTGGGGTAAAGATACCGTCATAGGACAACAGATGCCGCGAATAAAGGCTTTTACTGGTATACTTCGTACCTTGCGCTTAGATGCTGTCTTATTAAGAGTGAGCATTGAGTGATTTGTTTTTAAATCATATGGTTAGAGATATGAAACATACTGTAGAAGTCATGATCCCGGAAGCGGAGATCAAAGCGCGCATTGCTGAACTCGGGCGTCAGATTAACGAACGTTACAAGGACAGCGGCAGTGACATGGTGCTGGTTGGTCTGTTACGCGGCTCATTTATGTTTATGGCAGATCTGTGCCGTGAAGTGCATGTCTCCCACGAAGTCGACTTCATGACTGCCTCAAGCTACGGCAGCGGCATGTCGACTACCCGTGATGTTAAAATCCTCAAAGACCTGGATGAAGACATTCGTGGTAAAGATGTACTGATTGTCGAAGATATCATCGACTCCGGTAACACGCTGTCAAAAGTGCGTGAAATCCTCAGCCTGCGCGAGCCGAAATCTCTGGCTATTTGTACGCTGCTGGACAAACCCTCCCGTCGTGAAGTGAATGTTCCAGTCGAATTTATCGGCTTTTCCATTCCGGATGAGTTTGTTGTCGGTTATGGCATTGACTACGCCCAGCGTTATCGCCATCTGCCGTATGTTGGCAAAGTGGTACTGCTGGACGAGTAAATCTGCGAACGTGCCTGATGGTGAGCGTTTTGTAGGCCGGGTAAGGCGTAGCCGCCCCCCGGCAATGTTGCGTTACTTATGGTTACTGTGCTTTTGGCTGAGGTTCGACAGCCCCTGTCGGTAGCGCTGTTCCAGGGATTCACGGCTGGTGGCGGTCACGTCCAGATCGCGAAGTAGGCCATCATGAATACCGTAAGCCCATCCGTGAATAGTGACCTTCTGACCACGCTTCCAGGCTGAACGCATGATGGTGGAGTGGCCCAGGTTGTAGACCTGCTCCATGACATTCAGCTCGCACAGTGTATCAATACGACGCTCCGGTGGCATTTCCCCGAGCAGTGAGCTGTGTTTAAACCAGATATCGCGGATATGCAGCAACCAGTTATCAATCAGTCCCAATTCTGTATTTTCAATGGCGGCCTGTACGCCACCGCAACCGTAGTGCCCACAAATAATAATGTGTTCCACTTCCAGCACATCAACCGCATACTGAACCACTGAGAGACAGTTCAGATCGGTATGAATTACCAGATTGGCGACATTACGGTGAACAAATAATTCGCCCGGTTCAAGACCGGTTAAACGTTCCGCGGGAACGCGGCTATCGGAGCATCCAATCCATAGAAAGCGCGGATTCTGCGCATGCGTCAGCGTTTCAAAAAATCCGGGGTCCTCTTCTATCAGCATCTTTGACCATAGTGCATTGTTGCTGATAAGTGTATCTATGTCTTTCATGGAGGCTGTAACCCAGTAAATTGCGTTGCGCTAATATAGGGTAACTCCTGATTTATTAAAACCAAATATCAAGTATTAGAATGTAAGGTAAGTAAAAAACCATGACCATTGCTCTGGAACTTCAACAACTTAAAAAGACTTATCCCGGTGGCGTTCAGGCGCTACGCGGCATAGATTTGCAAGTCGAAGCGGGTGATTTTTATGCGCTTTTAGGTCCTAACGGCGCAGGAAAGTCCACCACCATTGGGATTATCAGCTCGCTGGTGAACAAATCCTCAGGGCGGGTGAGCGTCTTTGGCTACGATCTTGAAAAAGATACGGTTAACGCTAAACGCCAGCTTGGGCTCGTGCCGCAGGAGTTTAACTTTAACCCGTTTGAAACCGTGCAGCAGATCGTGGTGAACCAGGCGGGCTATTACGGCGTTGAGTATAAAGAGGCGGTAAAACGCAGCGAAATTTATCTAAAACAGCTCGATCTGTGGGAAAAGCGTAACGAACGGGCGCGTATGCTGTCCGGCGGTATGAAGCGACGTTTGATGATCGCCCGTGCCTTGATGCATGAGCCGAAGCTACTGATCCTCGATGAACCGACGGCGGGCGTTGATATCGAACTGCGTCGTTCAATGTGGGGATTTTTAAAAGATTTAAACGACAAAGGCACGACGATTATTCTGACCACCCACTACCTCGAAGAGGCGGAAATGCTGTGCCGTAATATCGGTATTATTCAGCATGGTGAGCTGGTGGAGAATACGTCGATGAAAAATCTGCTCTCCAAACTGAAATCCGAGACCTTTATTCTCGATTTAGCAGCGAAAAGCCCGTTGCCCAAACTGGAAGGCTATCAATACCGTCTGGTTGATACTTCCACGCTGGAAGTCGAAGTGCTGAGAGAGCAGGGGGTAAACAGCGTGTTTTCCCAACTGAGCGCCCAGGGCGTTCAGGTATTGAGTATGCGTAACAAGGCGAACCGACTGGAGGAGCTGTTTGTTTCTCTGGTGCATGACAAACAAGGAGATCGCACATGATGCAGCTTTACTGGGTCGCACTGAAAAGCATCTGGGCGAAAGAGATCCACCGTTTTATGCGGATCTGGATCCAGACGCTGGTCCCACCGGTCATTACCATGACGCTGTATTTTATTATCTTCGGTAATTTGATTGGCTCACGTATCGGCGAAATGCACGGCTTTAGCTACATGCAGTTCATCGTACCGGGGCTGATTATGATGGCGGTCATTACCAATTCGTACGCCAACGTCGCGTCGTCATTTTTCAGCGCCAAGTTTCAACGCAACATTGAAGAACTGCTGGTCGCGCCGGTACCGACGCACGTCATTATTACCGGTTTTGTCGGTGGTGGCGTGGCGCGCGGGCTGTGCGTAGGTATTCTGGTGACCGCTATCTCCCTGTTTTTTGTGCCGTTTCAGGTACATTCGTGGGTCTTTGTGGCGCTTACGCTGGTGCTGACGGCGGTCCTGTTCTCGCTGGCCGGATTGCTGAATGCGGTTTTTGCCAAAACCTTTGACGATATCAGCCTGATCCCGACCTTTGTGCTGACACCGCTGACCTATCTGGGCGGCGTGTTCTACTCGCTAACGCTGCTGCCGCCGTTCTGGCAGGGACTGTCGCACCTGAACCCGATTGTCTACATGATCAGTGGTTTCCGCTACGGTTTCCTCGGCATTCATGATGTACCGCTGGTCACGACCTTTGGCGTGCTGGTGGTGTTTATTGCCGCCTTTTATTTACTCTGCTGGTATCTGATTCAACGCGGACGTGGGTTACGCAGCTGATTCTTTCTTCCTCTCCCGGACCGGGAGAGGAAGACTTTTGATGTTTATCACCGTTATGTATTTATCACCCTGATAAACTACTTGTCTGCTAAGGAGGTAGGCAATGTTAGGTTGGGTGATTACCTGTCATGACGATACGGCACAGGATATGCTGCATCGTCTGGAAAAAAAGTTCGGCCCGCAGGCGCAATGCCGGGCGGTGAGTTTTTGGCGCGGGCTCAGCGCAAATATGTTAAGCCGGATGATGTGTGATGCGCTTCACAACACCGACTCTGGCGAAGGCGTGATATTCCTGAGCGATATTTCGGGTTCTGCACCCTATCGCGTCGCGGCGCTGATGAGCCATAAACATTCCCAGTGTGAAGTGATCTCAGGCGTGACGTATCCATTGCTTGAGCGAATGCTTTTGTCGCGAGAATCGATGAGCAGCGCGGCGTTTCGCAATCAAATTGTTTCCCTCGGCGGTCCTGATGTCACCAGCCTGTGGCATCAGCAACAGAAAAATCCCCCCTTTGTGTTGAAGCATGATTTGTATGAGTATTAAGCATTGGTATTGATGATGCTTTTGCTACAATAGCCGAGGTTTTTCGCCTCGGTTATCCCATATGGTTATGCGTGCTCTGCTTATTCTTATGTTCCTGTTTTCTGGTTTTGCGGTTGCGGCGTTGCCTGCGCGCTATATGCAAACCACTGAAGATGCTGCTGTCTGGGCACAGGTTGGCAATAAAATGGTGACGGTAGGGAATATTCGTGCGGGCCAGATCCTTTCGGTCATTCCCGGTGGCGAAGACTATTACGCGTTTACCTTTGGCTTCGGTAAGGGATTTATCGATAAAGGCCATCTGGAGCGCGTGCAGGGGCGGCAGAAGGTTGAAGATGGATTGGGCGATCTCAATAAGCCCCTGAGTAATCAGAACCTGATCACCTGGAAAGATACACCGGTTTATAACGCCCCCGACGCCGGGAGTGCGCCGTTTGGCGTGCTGGCGGACAATCTGCGCTATCCCATAATAAACAAGCTGAAAGACAGGCTGAACCAGACGTGGTTTCAAATCCGTATTGGCGACCGGCTGGCTTATATCAGCGCCTTAGATGCTCAGACCGATAATGGGATCCCGGTGCTGACTTACCATCACATTCTGCGTGATGAAGAGAACACCCGTTTTCGCCATACCTCGACGACCACTTCCGTACGTGCTTTCAGCAACCAGATGACCTGGCTGCGTGATATGGGCTACACCACGCTGACGATGTACCAGTTAGAAGACTACGTGCGTAACCGCGCTAATCTGCCCGCGCGCGCGGTGGTGGTAACCTTTGACGATGGGCTGAAGTCGGTCAGCCGCTATGCGTATCCGGTGCTGAAGCAGTATGGGATGAAAGCAACGGCGTTTATTATCTCATCGCGTATTAAGCGGCATCCGCAAAAGTGGGATCCAAAATCGCTGCAGTTTATGAGCGTCTCTGAATTGAATGGCATCAGGGATGTGTTTGACTTTCAGTCACATACCCATTTTTTACATCGGGTAGATGGTTACCGTCGGCCGATCCTGCTGAGTCGTAGCCACCATAATATCCTGTTTGATTTTGCCCGTTCGCGGCGCGCGCTGGCGCAGTTTAATCCGCATGTGCTGTACCTCTCATACCCCTTTGGCAGTTATAACGCTACGGCGGTGACAGCGGCAGGAGAGGCGGGGTTTCACTTAGCGGTGACGACGGTGAAAGGGAAGGTGAAACCGGGGGATAATCCGTTCTTATTGAAAAGGCTTTATATTTTAAGAACGGATTCGCTGGAGACCATGTCGCGGCTGGTCAGCAACCAGCCGCAGGGGTAACACGTTTCAGGCAACCTGTACTGGAATCGCTTTCGCAGTACGTTTCATTTCGTTATCGCCTTCGAAGTAGGCAACTTTCGGGCGCCAGGTTCGCGCTTCTTCATCAGACATCGTCACGAAGCTGGCGATAATCACGATGTCGCCAACTTCAGCGCAATGTGCCGCTGCACCGTTCACGGAGATGATCTTCGAGCCGCGTTCAGCCGCAATGGCATACGTAGAGAAACGTTTACCGTTGGTCACGTTCCAGATATCAATCGCTTCGTTTTCCAGAATACCGGAAGCATCGAGGAAGTCCTGGTCAATAGCGCAGGAGCCTTCGTAATGCAGGTCCGCCTGCGTGACCTTCACGCGGTGAAGCTTGCCTTGCAGCATGGTGCGAATCATAACGTCTATACCCTGTCGTTTACCTTGGCAAAGCAGGCGCAAACGACCTGCTTTGAGAAATTTTCAGGCAGTATTGCCCGATTTTTAGCCCCTGTCTACTGGGCTAATGTAACGCTTTGATTGTCGATGAGACGCGCCTGGCCCAGCCATGCAGCGACCAGAATTACTGCACGTTGACTGGTTTCGCTTAGCGCCAGCAAAGTATCGGCATCGCGAATCTGAATGTCATCGGCACGGAAGCCTTTTTCGTTCAGCTCCTGCTCTGCAATGGCAATGATCTCTTCCTGATCGCGCTCACCGGCCTGTAATTTTTCCCCAATGCGGCTCATCACTTTGTACAAGCCTGGGGCGATTTTACGCTGCTCAGCCGTCAGGTAGCCGTTGCGTGAGCTCAGGGCCAAACCGTCTTTGGCGCGAATAATCGGCACACCGACGATCTCAATGTCGTAACCCAGATCGGCCACCATTTTGCGAATTAGCGCCAGCTGCTGAAAGTCTTTCTCGCCAAAGCAGGCGATATCAGGCTGGATCAGGTTGAACAGCTTGCTAACGATGGTGGCAACACCGCGGAAGTGACCTGGACGACTTGCACCTTCCAGCATGGTGGAGAGGCCGGGAACATCAACGAAAGTGTGGCCTTCCAGACCCTGAGGGTAGATTTCTTCTACGGCTGGAGCAAAGACGTAATCGACTTTACGTTTGTTCAGCTTTTCGCAATCTTCTTGCAGCGTACGCGGGTAGCGCACCAGATCGTCCGGGCGGTCAAACTGCATCGGGTTAACGAAAATGCTGGCGATCACTACATCCGCTCGAGCCCGGGCTTCATCGACCAGCTTCATATGACCATCGTGCAGGTTACCCATGGTGGGAACTAACGCGACGCGCTTACCTTCCTGACGCAGACGACGGATATGCTGACGCAGCAGCGGTAGGGTTTCAATAATTAGCACACCTTGACTCCTTAATGGAAACTGTGTTCTTCACCCGGGTAAACGCCGGATTCAACCTCGGCAATATACTGCCGCACCGCGGCGCGCATGTCGCCTGCTTCATTGAGGAAATTTTTGGCAAATTTAGGGATATGGCCGCCGGTAATGCCAAACGCATCGTGCATCACCAGGATCTGACCATCGGTCACATTACCCGCGCCAATACCTATTACCGGGATGGACAACGCGTCGGTCACGCGTTTTGCCAACTCAACCGGAACGCACTCCAGCACCAGCAGTTGCGCACCTGCGGCTTCTAACGCCAGCGCATCGTCGAGCAGCGTTTGGCCCGCATCGCCACGGCCCTGCACTTTATAACCGCCAAAGATATTCACCGACTGGGGTGTTAGGCCCAGATGACCACAAACCGGAACCGCACGTTCGGTCAGCATTTTTACCGTATCAATCAGCCACGCGCCGCCTTCGATTTTGACCATATTGGCGCCAGCACGCATAACGATCGCTGAGTTTTCGAATGCTTGCTCTGGCGTGGCATAGGCCATAAATGGCAGGTCAGCCAACAAGAGACAGTTTGGTGCACCGCGACGAACAGCAGCGGTGTGGTAAGCGATATCGGCAACGCTCACCGGTAGTGTGGATTCATGCCCTTGTATTGTCATTCCCAGTGAGTCGCCGACCAGCATCACATTGATACCTTCGTCGGCAAAGAGTTTAGCGAAGCTGTAGTCGTAGGCCGTAATCGTCGCGAAGCGCTTTTTCTCTTGCTTGCATTTTTGCAGCAAGGAAATGGTCGTCGGTTTCATAACATTTCCTGAGTGTGAAAGTCATATTTACCGGCATTCTAGCAGTCATATTCAGGGGGGCAATGGTTTTAAGCAACCGTTTGGCGCGAAAGCAGTAAACGCTAAAGGGGAGGGGAAAATTTACCAGTGGGCAGGTTTTTCTGCGCCAAGGAGGGTGAGGTGCTGATGCAGGCAGGTACCGTCCGGGAAAGTCAGTTCCGGCGCGATTTCAAACAGCGGCCACAGCATAAAGCCCCGGTTTTTCATATCGTAATGCGGAACGGTCAGGCGGTCGGTATTAATCACGTCGTTGCCAAACAACATGATGTCGAGATCCAACGTGCGCGGACCCCAGCGTTCGGCTTTCCGTACTCGCCCTTGCTGCAACTCGATACGCTGCGTGTGGTTGAGCAGCTCTTCAGGCGCGAGCGTGGTTTCCAGCGCAACGGCAGCGTTCAGGTAATCAGGTTGATCCTGAGGACCCAATGGTGGCGTGCGGTAGAAGGAGGATACGGCGACGATCCGGCTGTCCGGGATTTCTCCCAGCGCCTGTACGGCAGCATTAACCTGTTCCAGCGGAGAGGCTAAATTGCTGCCGAGTGCGATATATACCCGTCGTCTTTCTGGCTGCATCTGTGTTGGCTTTCCTCGCTCATCCCAATCACGTACTGATGTACGCTCCCGGGAGTTCGCTGTGTCGCCGTCTTGATGCAACCCAAAATCCGTTGGGTATACGCGATGGGTCACGTACTTCCCTCGCGGCGCGGCGCACGTTTACGCGGACGACGATGGCGACGGCGTGCGTCTGGCTCTTCATCCAGCTCGTTCAGCATGCCTTTTTGCTCTGGTGGCGCGGAAACCTGGAATTCGCCCCACCACTGCGCCAGACGCTGCAGTTCGGCGTTGTTTTCCACTTCGGCACGCAGCGCCAGTAAATCGTAGGCTGCGCGGAATTTCGGATGCTCCATCAGCTTCCAGGCACGTTTTCCCTGACGACGGGACATGCGTAACTGAAGCTGCCAGATATCGCGGGTGAGCGATGTCAGGCGTTTAGGAATCGCCAGCGAGCGGCACGCTTCGTCCAGCACGTCGTTCATCGCCAGCGCGAAAGCGTCGTAGTAGGCCAGACCGCTTTCCTGAGCAATTTTCTGCGCGGCTTCCAGCAGCGGGTACCAGAACATGGCGGCAAACAGGAACGCCGGATTGACACGCATATCGTTGTGGATACGGGTATCGGTGTTCTTCAGTACCTGGGCAATAATGCGTTCCATTGCGCTGTCACCTTCTTCGGTGAAATAGCGGGTAATGGTCGGGAACAGCGGCTGGAACAGGCTGTACTCACGCAGTTTCTTATAAGTTTCGTAGCCGTAGCCCGCCTGTAACAGTTTGAGCGCTTCTTCAAACAGGCGTGCGGGCGGAATATCGTTCAGCAAGGTTGCCAGACGCGGGATCGGCTCGGCGGTTTCCGGGCTGATGCGCATGTCGAGTTTTGCAGCAAAGCGGACGGCGCGTAGCATACGCACGGGATCTTCACGATAGCGAGTTTCAGGATTACCGATCAGGCGAATGACGCCGTCTTCCAGATCCTGCATCCCGCCGACGTAATCGCGAACGGTAAAATCCGCTACGCTATAGTAAAGGCTGTTAATGGTGAAATCGCGGCGTTGCGCATCTTCTTCGATGGAACCGAAGATGTTGTCACGCAGCAGCATACCATTTTGACCGCGCTGTGAGGTTGCACGGTCGGCTTCGCTGCCTTCATGGTGTCCGCGAAAGGTTGCCACTTCGATAATTTCCGGGCCAAACATCACATGGGCCAGACGGAAACGACGTCCTACCAGACGGCAGTTACGGAACAGTTTCCGAACCTGATCGGGGGTCGCGTTGGTCGTGACATCAAAGTCTTTCGGCTTTTTGCCCAGCAAAAGATCGCGTACGCCCCCGCCGACCAGCCATGCCTCGTATCCAGCCTTATTAAGCCTGTACATTACCTTCAGGGCATTTTCACTGATATCTTTGCGGGAGATAGAGTGCTGCTCACGCGGGATTACCGTCATATGTGGACGGGCGACGGCAAGCTCGGCCTCGCGCTCCTCGCGGCTTAGCACCTTGCGGCAAAAATTAGCGACTCGGGTAAAAATAGTACACCTCGGTAGTGTCAAACTTCAGTCAGAACAAGTGTTGCTGTGTAAAAATAGCGGCTAATCATAGCTCAGCAAGAGGCATTTGAGAATGCCGGATTTACATTCACTGAACCCGGCACCGTCGTAAGCACCCAATTTTGCACCGCAGTTTGCAGTAATTCTTCCACGCTTAGCGCTTGCCACGGTATTGCTATGTCTTGTCCGAGGAAGCGCAACGCGTCGATGAGAACAGGGCGCGGATCGCCTTGCGGCAGGGCAGGCGCATGATTCTGCTTAGAAAGTTTAGCCCCGTGTTCATTGAGCGCCAGCGGGAGATGAATATAGTCCGGTACCGGCCAGCCAAACTGCTGATACAGCGAAATTTGGCGCACTGTGGGCTCGATAAGATCCGCGCCACGCACGATTTCCGTCACGCCCTGAAAATGGTCATCAACCACCACCGCCAGGTTATAGGCAAACAGCCCATCGCGTCGGTGGATGACAAAATCTTCCCGAGCAAGCTGAAGGTTGGCCTGAATCTCGCCGCGCAGTCGGTCGTTAAACTGCATGACCGGGTGGTGTTGCTTGATACGCACCGCCGCGTGGTCCGGTCCGTGGCGTAATGTGCGACAGTGACCGTCGTAAATGCCGCCAATACTCTGAATGCGGGCACGGGTGCAGGTGCAGTAATAGCTCAGATCCTGCTCTTGTAACCAGGCCAGCGCTTCACGGTACGCGTCATGGCGCTGAGATTGCCACAGTACTTCGCCATCCCAGTGCAGTCCGTAATGTTCCAGCTGACGCAGAATCGTATCTGCAGCACCGGGAACTTCACGAGGGGGATCGATATCTTCAATGCGCCCCCACCAGTTCCCGTGCTGTGCGCGAGCCTGTAGGTAGCTGCCGAGAGCGGCAATCAATGAACCAAAATGCAGTTCGCCGGAAGGGGATGGGGCGAAACGGCCAATATAGCGTTTGTCAGTCATGTCGGTGGATAGCATAAAAGAAGAAGGCGGGAGAAACTCCCGCCTGTAGTCAACGTGGTACAAATGACGGGATTAACCTGCCATCTGTTTTTCGCGAATCTCAGCCAGCGTTTTGCAGTCGATGCACAGATCGGCTGTCGGACGCGCTTCCAGACGGCGAATACCAATTTCTACGCCGCATGATTCGCAGTAGCCGAAATCTTCGTCTTCTACTTTCTTCAGCGTCTTCTCGATCTTTTTGATCAGTTTGCGCTCACGGTCACGGTTACGCAGCTCAAGGCTGAACTCTTCTTCCTGTGCGGCACGGTCAACCGGATCGGGGAAGTTAGCTGCTTCATCCTGCATATGAGTCACAGTGCGATCGACTTCATCCCTGAGTTGATTACGCCATGCTTCAAGAATACGCTTGAAGTGCGACAGCTGGGCTTCGTTCATATACTCTTCGCCCGGTTTCTCCTGGTACGGCTCCACCCCAGCGATGGCGAGAATACTCAGGGACGATGTTTTACGGTTTTGCCCTTCTTGCATGTTGCTTCTCCTTAACACGCACTATCGATCCCCATGTTCGGGGGAAAAATCAGGTCGCTATAAATAGCAGATGCTTTTCCGGATAGCAATTATCTAAACGTTACACTTGACAACCCTGTGAGGAAAAGCGTATTTGCGCACGCGGCCAGAATACTAATTAACCCGTTTGTATATGCTATTACAACGTAATGGCTAATGGCTCTTTAAGAGTCATTCCGTGGGCAGAAAGTTCCGCTTTATATACCAGAATTTCTACCCCCTTAAGCCGTGCATCGACTAATAATTGCGCATATTTTGCATCGATATGGCGCGCGGGTGAAAAATGTGTAATGGCTGAATGCAGCACTGCGAAAAATATCACCGCTCGCTTGCCTTCGGCCGCTACGCTCATCAATTCCCGAAGATGTTTCTGACCTCGTTCAGTGATGGCATCGGGAAAATAACCCTGATTTTTTTCCGCCAACGTGACTGATTTCACTTCAATATAGCAGTCAGGGCGGGAATCCGCCTGTAACAAAAAATCAATGCGGCTGCCTTCGGCGCCGTATTTTACTTCACTTTTCAATATGCTGTAGTTCGAAAGTTCTGAAATTAACGCATTCTGAATAGCTTCTTTCGTTAATCTGTTAGCCCACAGGGTGTTAACACAAATAAACGCACCGGATTGGGTTTGCGTTAATTCCCAGGTATGCGGGTATTTCCGTTTCGTATTTTCTGATGTTGAATACCAGACGGTGTCACCCGGTGTAGCGCATCCGGTCATCGCGCCGGTATTCGGGCAGTGTAGCGTTAAGGTTGTACCGTCGGGTGTGATCACATCCGCTAAAAAACGCTTGTAGCGCTGAATTAAAGTCGCGCGTTGAAGTGGCGGAGAAAATTCCATGGAGATGTCCTTTTATTTTTCGCCAAGCGTCCAGCGCTGTAGTGGCGTGTAGCGTGTGCGACCGCGTGCAAATGAAGAGGCGTAAAGCGCAAACTCGGTGACCGGAAATGACCAGCAAAAACCCGGCGGCGGGATCGTGACCGCATGGCCGGCATCGCGCAACAGTGTGATATGCGGATGAAACGGCTGTGGGCTTTGGTAACACCCGCTGCGCGCGGCCTGCGCCCGCAGCATACTCGCCAATTGCAACAGCCCGCGTGGTGGCTGGCGCATTCCTAGCCAGACCACGCGTGAGCGCAGCCATTGTCCGGCGTCATCCAGTGTTAGCGTAAAACCCGGCTGGCGAATACGCCCGGCCAGTTGTGACAGTGCCTGCTGCTTCTCAGCGCTGACCTCGCCTAAAAAGGCCAGTGTCAGGTGCAGATTGTCAGCCGCGACGGGGCGACCCGCTTCAGGCGGGAACTGTGCGGCTCGCCAGTGGATAAGCTGCTCCCGAACCTCGGCTGGCAATTCAATGGCAAAGAACAGCCTTTTTGGCTCAGACATGATGGATACTCGGTTATGAATTAACGCGATGCTACAATGCAGCGCGAAGAATGTTAACCCTCTGGAGCCATTTGTGACGACGTTGCCCGTTGCCGCCGTAGTGCCTGAACTGCTTACCGCCCTTGATACCTCACCGCAGGTTCTGCTGACCGCACCGACCGGCGCCGGGAAATCGACCTGGCTGCCGTTGCAGCTTCTTGCGCACAATGGCATTCAGGGGCGGATTATTCTGCTGGAGCCGCGTCGTCTGGCGGCCCGCAACGTGGCGCAGCGTCTGGCCGAGTTGCTGAACGAAAAGCCCGGTGAGACCGTGGGCTACCGCATGCGTGCTCAACACTGCGTTGGACCGCATACCCGGCTCGAAGTGGTAACAGAAGGTGTGCTCACGCGCATGATCCAACGCGATCCCGAGCTAAACGGCGTTAGCCTTGTGATCCTCGACGAATTTCATGAGCGCAGCTTGCAGGCTGACCTGGCGCTGGCGCTATTGCTGGATGTACAGCAAGGGCTACGGGATGATTTAAAACTGCTGATCATGTCGGCAACGCTGGATAACGGGCGTCTGCAGCAGCTGTTGCCCGATGCGCCGACGATTGTCTCTGAAGGCCGCGCCTTTCCCGTAGAACGACGCTATCAGCCGCTGGCGGCGCATCAGCGCTTTGATGAAGCCGTGGCGGTGGCAACGGTGGAGCTATTGCGCCAGGAAAGCGGCTCGTTGCTGCTTTTTTTACCGGGCGTGGGGGAGATTCAGCGAGTGCAGGAACAGCTGACCTCGCGCGTGGGCAATGATGTTCTGCTTTGCCCGCTATACGGTGCGTTATCGCTTACCGAACAGCGCCAGGCGATTTTGCCCGCGCCGCCAGGCTCGCGCAAAGTGGTGCTGGCCACCAATATTGCCGAGACCAGTTTAACTATCGAAGGTATCCGGCTGGTGGTGGACTGTGCGCAGGAGCGCGTGGCGCGTTACGACCCGCGCACCGGTTTGACGCGCCTGATTACCCAGCGTATTAGCCAGGCGTCGATGACCCAGCGAGCCGGGCGAGCAGGCCGTCTGGAACCCGGTATTTGCCTGCATCTGCTGGCGAAAGAGCAGGCCGAAAGAGCGGCGGCGCAGGGTGAGCCGGAGATGCTGCAAAGCGACCTGTCCGGCTTGCTAATGGAATTGCTGCAATGGGGATGCACTGACCCAGCGCAGTTAAGCTGGCTGGATAGGCCGCCGACGGTCAATTTGCAGGCGGCAAAACGGCTGCTGCACATGCTGGGCGCACTTGAGGGTGACAGGCTCAGTGCGGCGGGGCAGAAAATGGCGGCGCTCGGCAACGATCCGCGTCTGGCGGCGATGCTGGTCCGTGCCACAGATGACAACGAAGCGGCAACGGCAGCAAAACTGGCGGCGATTCTCGAAGAGCCCCCGCGCGGTGGCAGTACCGATCTAACGGTGGCGTTTTCACGCAATCAGCCGAACTGGCAGCAGCGTAGCCAACAATTGCTGAAGCGCCTGAACATTCGAGGTGGGCAGCCTGATAGCGCGCTGATCGCCCCGTTACTGGCTTCGGCTTTCGCCGATCGCATTGCCCGACGTCGTGGTCAGGAGGGGCGGTATCAGCTGGCTAACGGGATGGGGGCGATGCTGGATGCCGACGACGCATCAGGGCGTCATGAATGGATTATTGCGCCTTTATTGCTGCAAGGCAGCGCCTCGCCGGATGCGCGTATTTTGCTGGCCCTGCCGCTGGATATCGATGCGCTGATACAATCATCTCCTGAGTTGCTGCAGCAGTCCGACACTATCGAATGGGATGAACATCAGGGGACGCTAAAGGCATTGCGCCGCACGCAGGTAGGTCAGTTGACGCTAAAAGTGCAGCCGCTGGCCAAACCCTCGGAAGAGGAACTGCATCAGGCGATGCTGAATGGTATTCGCGATAAAGGGCTAAGTGTGCTCAACTGGACGCCGGAAGCAGCGCAGTTCCGACTGCGTCTGCAATGCGCGGCAAAATGGCTACCGGAATACGACTGGCCTGCCATGGACGACGCGTCGTTGCTGGCGACGCTGGAGAGTTGGCTGCTGCCGCATATGAGCGGTGTGCACGCTTTACGCGCGCTTAAAGCAGTCAATGTGGGCCAGGCATTGCGCGGATTACTGGACTGGTCAATGCTGCAACGTCTGGATAGTGAATTGCCCACACATTACACTGTGCCGACGGGAAGCCGGATAGCCATTCGCTATCACGAGGATAACCCACCGGCGCTGGCGGTCAGGATGCAGGAAATGTTTGGCGAGGCCAATACGCCGACCCTCGCACAGGGGCGCGTCCCGCTGGTGCTGGAACTGCTCTCCCCGGCGCAGCGACCGCTGCAAATCACCCGTGATTTGAGCGCGTTCTGGCAGGGGGCGTACCGTGAGGTGCAAAAAGAGATGAAAGGGCGTTATCCCAAACATGTCTGGCCGGACGACCCGGCGAATACCGCGCCGACGCGGCGTACCAAAAAGTATTCATGAGTTGTAGTGGTAGGCCTGATAAGCGAAGCGCCATCAGGCAAAAAAATTGAGAGATTTCTTCTTCTGTCGCTTGACGGAAGAACAGAGAATCAGGTCTTTGCGCCTGAATGTTGCGGAGAAAAAGCATGGCGGGGAATGACCGCGAGCCAATTGGACGTAAAGGGAAACCGACGCGTCCGGCGAAACAAAAGGTGAGCCGTCGTCAGCTCAGAGATGATGAGTATGACGACGATTATGATGATGACTATGAGGATGAAGAACCGATGCCGCGTAAAGGTAAAGGCAAAGGGCGTAAGCCTCGTGGTAAACGCGGCTGGTTCTGGCTGCTGGTAAAACTGTCGATTGTCTTTTTGGTGCTGATTGCCATTTACGGCGTCTATCTGGATCAAAAAATCCGTAGCCGTATTGATGGCAAAGTCTGGCAGCTGCCTGCGGCCGTGTATGGCCGGATGGTTAACCTCGAGCCAGAAATGCCCATCGGCAAAAAAGAGATGGTGAAGCTGCTGGAGGCTACGCAGTATCGTCAGGTCTCGAAGATGACGCGGCCCGGTGAGTTTACCGTGCAGGCGAACAGCATTGAGATGATCCGTCGTCCGTTTGACTTCCCGGACAGTAAAGAAGGGCAGGTGCGTGCGCGTCTGACCTTTGACGGCGATCATCTGGACACCATCGAGAATCTGGATAACAACCGCCAGTTCGGTTTCTTCCGTCTCGATCCACGCCTGATCACCATGCTCTCTTCGGCAAATGGCGAGCAGCGTCTGTTCGTGGCGCGTAGCGGTTTCCCGGATCTGCTGGTGGACACGCTGCTGGCAACCGAAGATCGTCATTTCTACGAGCATGACGGCATCAGCCTGTATTCCATTGGTCGTGCGGTGCTGGCGAACCTGACGGCAGGTCGTACGGTGCAGGGCGCTAGTACGCTGACCCAGCAGCTGGTGAAAAACCTGTTCCTCTCCAGCGAACGTTCTTACTGGCGTAAAGCCAACGAAGCGTACATGGCCGTGTTGATGGATGCCCGTTACAGCAAGGACAGGATCCTTGAGCTGTACATGAACGAAGTCTATCTCGGCCAGAGCGGCGACAACGAGATCCGCGGCTTCCCGCTGGCGAGCCTGTATTACTTTGGCCGTCCGGTTGAAGAGTTGAGCCTCGATCAGCAGGCGCTGTTGGTGGGGATGGTGAAAGGGGCGTCAATCTACAACCCGTGGCGTAACCCGAAACTGGCGCTGGAGCGACGTAACCTGGTGCTGCGTCTTCTGCAACAGCAGCAGATTATCGACCAGGAACTGTATGAAATGCTGAGCGCGCGTCCGCTAGGCGTGCAGCCGCGCGGTGGGGTGATCTCTCCACAGCCCGCGTTTATGCAGATGGTGCGTCAGGAGCTACAGGCGAAGCTGGGCGACAAAGTTAAAGATCTTTCCGGCGTGAAGATTTTCACCACCTTTGATTCCGTGGCGCAGGACGCCGCAGAAAAAGCGGCGGTGGAAGGCATTCCGGTGCTGAAGAAACAGCGTAAGCTGAGCGATCTGGAAACGGCGATTGTGGTAGTGGACCGCTTTAGTGGTGAGGTTCGCGCCATGGTCGGTGGGTCGGAGCCGCAGTTCGCAGGCTACAACCGTGCTATGCAGGCGCGTCGTTCAATTGGTTCTCTGGCGAAGCCCGCGACCTATCTGACCGCCCTGAGCCAGCCGAAGCTGTACCGCCTCAATACCTGGATTGCCGATGCGCCGATTGCGCTGCGTCAGCCAAATGGGCAGGTGTGGTCCCCGCAGAACGATGACCGTCGCTACAGCGAAAGCGGTAAAGTGATGCTGGTGGATGCGTTAACCCGTTCCATGAACGTGCCGACGGTCAATCTGGGCATGGCGTTGGGGCTGCCAGCCGTCACCGAGACCTGGGAAAAACTGGGCGCGCCGAAAGATCAGCTGCACCCGGTGCCAGCTATGCTGCTGGGGGCATTGAACCTGACGCCAATCGAAGTGGCGCAGGCGTTCCAGACCATCGCCAGCGGCGGTAACCGCGCGCCGTTATCAGCGTTGCGCTCGGTAATTGCCGAAGACGGTACGGTGTTGTATCAAAGCTTCCCGCAGGCCGAACGCGCTGTGCCAGCACAGGCGGCATACATGACGCTGTGGACCATGCAGCAGGTGGTGCAACGCGGTACCGGCCGTCAGCTTGGCGCGAAGTATCCGGGGCTGCATCTGGCGGGGAAAACCGGGACCACCAACAACAACGTTGATACCTGGTTCGCTGGTATTGACGGCAGTCAGGTGACCATTACCTGGGTGGGTCGCGATAACAACCAGCCTACCAAGTTGTACGGTGCGAGCGGGGCGATGTCGATTTACCAGCGCTATCTGGCAAACCAGACGCCAACGCCGTTAACGCTGACGCCGCCGGAAGATATTGTCGACATGGGCGTGGATTACGACGGCAACTTCGTGTGCAGCGGCGGGATGCGTACCCTCCCGGTGTGGACCAGCGATCCGGATTCGCTGTGTCAGCAAGGTGAGATGCTGCAACAGTCTGGCAATCCGTTTGATCAGTCAACGCCGCCGCAGCAGCCTCAACAGCAACAACAGCAACAACCGCCGCAGCAAGAGAAGAAAGATGGCGACGGTGTCGCAGGCTGGATCAAAGATATGTTCGGCAGTAACTAATCTCTCCCAAAACCCGCTTCGGCGGGTTTTTCTTTTCTCATCCCAGTCCCCGACCAAACAACATTTCAGCGTAATTCATTAACCCTTTCTTTTCATCTGGTTATTTCTTGACCCCTCAGTTTTAGTAGGGATGTGTATCGCTTGCTATCTCGCCAGCGTTTCGAATATTATGCTGCCGTTATAATAATAATTCTCGTTTACGTTATCATTCACTTTCATCAGAGATATACCAATGGCGCGTTATAAAACTGCTCAGCCAAATTCCTCGCTGCGTAAAATGGCAGTGCTGGTAGCCACAGCGGTTAGCGGCATGTCTGTCTATGCACAGGCGGCGGTTGAACCAAAAGAAGAAACCATCACTGTCACCGCAGCACCAGCCGCACAAGAAAGCGCATGGGGACCTGCTCCGACCATCGCTGCCAAGCGTTCCGCCACGGCAACCAAGACTGATACGCCTATCGAAAAGACCCCACAGTCTGTTTCGGTCGTGACGCGTGAAGAGATGGATACCAAGCAGCCGGCTTCCGTGAAACAAGCGATTGCTTACACCCCCGGCGTTTTTGCTACGCGTGGTAGTTCCACCACCTATGATGTGGTGACGATTCGTGGTTTCACCGCGCCTACCACCGTCAATACCAACCAATATCTGGATGGTATGAAACTTCAGGGCAATAACTATTCTGAAGTGTCGATGGACCCGTATTTCCTGGAACGCGTAGAAGTGATGCGCGGGCCAACATCAGTGCTGTACGGCAATAGCAACCCTGGCGGTATTGTCAGCATGGTGAGCAAGCGTCCGACCACAGAGCCACTGAAAGAAGTTCAGTTTAAGATGGGGACTAACAACTTCTGGCAAACCGGGTTCGACTTTAGCGATGCTATCGATGATGACGGCGTGTGGTCATACCGCCTGACGGGTTTAGGGAATAGTCAGGACTCTCAGCAAGAGATGTCAAAATCAACGCGTTACGCGATTGCACCTGCGTTTAGCTGGCGTCCTGATGACAAAACCGATTTCACTTTCCTGAGCAACTTCCAGAACGATCCGTACGCAGGATACTATGGCTGGCTGCCGCGTGAAGGTACACTCGTTCCGTATTACGACGCGAATGGCAATCCGCACAAACTGCCGACCGATTTCAACGAAGGTGAAGAAGATAACAAGATGGCGCGCCGCCAGCAGATGGTGGGCTATAACTTCTCGCATGCGTTCAACGATACCTTCACCGTGCGCCAGAATCTGCGTTATGACCAGGTGAAAACGCTTTATCGTTCTGTTTATGGCTACGGTTACAGTGCACCGGGCAAGATTAACCGCCAATACGTGCGTTCTGACGAAGATCTCAACGCGTTCACCGTTGATACCCAATTGCAGTCTGCTTTTGCGACCGGTGATGTTGATCATACCCTGCTGACAGGCGTTGATTACTCACGTATGCGTAACGATGTGAATGCTCTGTATGGTTCTGCCGATCCGCTGGATATGCAGGATCCACAGTATGGCAATCCGAATATCGATGTGAGTGGGCCGTATGCGAAATACGCTGTGCTCAACCGCATGGAGCAGACCGGACTTTATGCCCAGGATCAGATGGAATGGGATAAGTGGGTGCTGACGCTCGGTGGTCGCTACGATTTTGCGAAAACCTCTACGTTGACCCGCTCCAGCAATTCTCTGGCAGAAGTGAACGATCAGCAGTTTACTTGGCGTGGTGGCATTAACTACCTGTTTGACAACGGTATTTCACCGTATTTCAGTTACAGCGAATCTTTCGAGCCGACCTCCGGTGCAACGAAAGAAGGGAAACCGTTCGATCCTTCACGCGGTAAGCAGTACGAAGCCGGTGTGAAGTATGTACCGAAGGATATGCCGGTCGTGCTGACGGCAGCGGTGTATCAACTGACGAAAAATAAAAACCTGACATCAGACCCGAACGATCCAACCGGGTTGTATAGCGTTCAGAGTGGTGAAATTCGCTCACGCGGTATTGAGCTGGAAGCCAAAGCAGCAGTCAATGCCAATATCAACGTCACGGCGGCATATAGCTACACGGATGCGGAATATACTGAGGACACTATCTTCAAAGGTAAGCGCCCGGCAGAAGTTCCGCGTAATCAGGCATCGTTGTGGACCGACTACACGTTCTATGACACTGCCCTGAGCGGTCTGACCGTTGGCGCAGGTGTGCGTTACACCGGTTCAACGGTGAGCTACTATAAAAACGACGCAGCGAAGAAAAATGACGCGTTTAACGTCGGTGGCTATACCGTTGCTGATGCCATGGTCAAATACGATCTGGCCCGTTTCGGCATGGCGGGGTCCAGCGTTGCGGTTAACGTCAATAACCTGTTTAATCGTGAATACGTTTCCAGTTGCTATAGCGAATACGCGTGCTACTGGGGCGCGGAACGTCAGGTCGTTGCAACTGCAACCTTCCGTTTCTAATTTCTCTTTGGGCACGCTTTGCGTGCCCGTTTTACAAGTTGGCCGCTATGCAGGAAAACAGATCCCATCCCGACACCACTTTTGCGTTGAGTAACGTCTCCTTTCGTGTGCCTGGCCGCACGCTTTTACATCCCCTCTCGTTAACGTTTCCCGTGGGAAAAGTGACCGGTCTTATCGGTCATAACGGCTCCGGTAAATCAACCTTATTGAAAATGCTCGGACGTCATCAGCCGCCGTCAGACGGCGAAATCCTGCTCGACGAGCAGCCGCTGGAGAGCTGGAACAGTAAAGCATTTGCCCGTAAGGTCGCCTATTTACCGCAACAGTTGCCGCAGGCGGAAGGGATGACGGTGCGTGAACTGGTGGCGATTGGTCGCTATCCGTGGCACGGCGCGTTGGGACGCTTTGGCGTGGCTGACAGAGAAAAAGTGGAAGAGGCGATCACGCTTGTGGGGCTAAAGCCGCTGGCGCATCGACTGGTTGATAGCCTGTCCGGCGGCGAGCGTCAGCGCGCGTGGATCGCCATGCTGGTGGCGCAGGACAGTCGCTGCCTGCTGCTTGACGAACCGACTTCGGCGCTGGATATCGCGCATCAGGTTGATGTACTGGCGCTGGTGCACCGCTTAAGCCAGCAGCGCGGACTGACGGTGATTGCCGTACTGCATGATATCAACATGGCGGCCCGTTACTGCGATTATCTGGTGGCGCTACGCGGTGGCGAAATGATTGCTCAGGGAACGCCCGCGGAACTGATGCGCAGTGAAACCCTGGAACTGATTTATGGCATCCCGATGGGCATTTTGCCGCATCCGGGCGGTGCCGCACCCGTGAGTTTTGTCTATTAATGGTCGGATTACATCATATCACCCGTCGACGTTTATTAACGGCGATGGCGCTGTCACCGCTGCTCTGGCAGATGAATTCGGCGCAGGCGGCGGCGGTTGATCCAAAACGTATTGTGGCACTGGAATGGTTGCCGGTAGAACTGTTGCTGGCGCTGGGAATCACTCCCTATGGCGTAGCCGATGTTCCTAACTACAGGCTGTGGGTCAATCAACCCCCGTTGCCGGACTCGGTGATTGACGTCGGGTTACGCACAGAACCCAATCTCGAACTGCTGACCGAAATGAAACCCTCGTTTATGGTCTGGTCGGCAGGCTATGGCCCCGCGCCAGAAAAACTGGCGCGCATTGCGCCGGGTCGCGGATTTAGCTTCAGCGACGGCAAAAAACCGCTGGCGGTCGCTCGCCAGTCGTTGCAGGAGATGGCGCAACTGCTGAATCTGCAAAAGGCTGCTGAACGTCATCTGGCGCAATACGATACCGTGATTGCCAGCCTGAAACCGCGCTTTATTCACCGCGGCGCGCGTCCCGTGCTCCTGACATCCCTGCTTGATTCGCGGCATATGCTGGTATTTGGCCCGAACAGTTTGTTCCAGGACGTGCTGGACGAATACGGGATCCCTAACGCCTGGCAGGGAGAAACCAACTTCTGGGGCAGCACTGCCGTGGGGATTGACCGGCTTGCCGCGTATAAAGATGTTGATGTGCTGTGCTTCGATCATGGTAACGATAAAGAAATGGACGCGCTGATGTCCACGCCGCTGTGGCAGGCGATGCCGTTTGTTCGCGCCGGTCGCTTTCAGCGGGTACCCGCGGTCTGGTTTTATGGCGCCACGCTGTCGGCGATGCATTTTGCCCGCATTCTGGACACTGCGCTGGGAGGCAAAGCGTGAGCAGGAAACTTGAAATGCCGGACGGCGATGCTAAAAGCGCCTTATCCGGCCTACGGTTCGGGCACGTTGTTGGCTGGATAAGACGAAGCCGCCATCCGGCGTTGCTGCTGGTGGCGCTGTTTATTGTTGCGATCTGGCTGACCTGGATTAACTTCTCCATTGCCCTGCCGCGTGACCAGTGGCAGCAGGCTATCTGGTCACCGAATATCGGTGCCATCGAACAGATGGTTTTCCATTACAGCCTGCTGCCACGACTGGCGATTGCATTACTGGTCGGTGCCGGATTGGGCCTGGTTGGCGTGCTGTTTCAGCAGGTGTTACGTAACCCGCTGGCGGAGCCGACCACGCTGGGTGTGGCAACCGGTGCGCAGCTGGGCATTACGGTCACCACGCTGTGGGCCATTCCCGGCGTGTTGACCACGCAATTCGCAGCGCTGGCCGGGGCGTGTATCGTCGGGGCGCTGGTGTTTGGCGTTGCCTGGGGCAAGCGTTTGTCACCTGTGACGCTGATCCTCGCTGGTCTGGTGGTCAGCCTGTACTGCGGTGCGATTAACCAGCTGATGGTCCTCTTCCACCACGATCAGCTGCAAAGCATGTTTATGTGGAGCAGCGGGACGCTCACCCAAAGCGACTGGAATGGCGTGCAGCGTCTGTGGCCACAGCTGCTGGGTGGCGTGATGCTGACCCTGCTGTTACTGCGTCCAATGACGTTGATGGGGCTGGATGACGGGGTAGCACGTAATCTCGGGCTGGCGCTGTCGCTGGCGCGTTTGGCGGCGTTAACGCTGGCGATTGTGCTCAGTGCCTTGCTGGTTAACGCGGTGGGGATTATCGGCTTTATCGGCCTGTTTGCCCCGCTGCTGGCGAAAATGCTCGGCGCACGGCGTTTGCTGGCGCGCCTGATGTTGGCCCCGCTGATTGGGGCCCTGATCCTCTGGCTTTCTGATCAAATTATTCTGTGGTTGACCCGCGTGTCGATGGAAGTCTCCACCGGCTCGGTGACCGCGTTGATTGGTGCGCCGCTGCTGCTGTGGCTGCTGCCGTGCCTGCGCAGCATGAGTGCGCCGGATATGAATGCCAATAACCACGTGGCAGCAGAACGTCAGAACGTGCTGATGTTCGCGCTGGCGGGTGGGGCGATATTGCTACTGACTGCCGTCGTGGCGCTCTCGTTTGGTCGTGATGCCCACGGTTGGACCTGGGCCAGCGGCGCAATGCTGGATGAACTGATGCCCTGGCGCTGGCCGCGTATTCTGGCGGCGATGATTGCAGGGGTGATGCTGGC
>OJJJ01000181.1_pt1 | contig 40762 bp, 59 predicted proteins | sample 1596311 | NCBI WGS metagenome assembly OJJJ01 (sample SAMEA4350140, study PRJEB24818) | metagenome | biome: human; feature: gut; material: faeces | place: Denmark | collected 2013-09 | reverse complement strand
ACAGAGATCAGGACAGCTAAATGGGAATGGTTCGATTTCAACGAACATACGTGGACAATTCCGGCAAGTGATTATAAAACCGGAAAGACCGTAAGAAGGGCTCTTCCTGAAGCTGTAGTCAGGATGATGAAAGAGGAAAAGGAAACGTCTCTCTCAAATCATGTCGTCACGCTGTCACGATATAAAGGACCAGAAGATGACCGGCCACCTCTTCAGCCAAATGTAGCTATGTTTTCAACCCAGATAATTGCAAAAAATGGAATGAAAACATGGTCGCTTCACGACCTGAGAAGAACGGTTGCGACGCGCCTATCCGAATTAGGCGCGCCACCACACGTAGTAGAAAAACTGTTGGGTCATCATATGTCAGGCGTCATGGCGCGGTATAACCTACATGACTACCTGGATGATCAGCGGCATTGGCTTGCAGTATGGCAGGATCATCTGGAAAAACTGATTGGTCAGCCTCTGGTTTAATGCCCACGTTTTCCTCCCATGCCAGCAAGTCTGACATTCTCCAGCGTTTGGGACTGCCATTTATTCTCGGTTTCGGAAATGGCTGAGTAAAGTAGGATGGCATCCTGGAAGGAGTGCTCCAGAAATACAGTGTGCTTCGCGATATCTTATACCGGGACAAAACTTCATTTGTTATTAAAATAGCGTCTGCCTGCAATGCGTTATCCATATATTACCTCTTAATTACATTGTCCCGGCAACGCACGCAACCGGCGCATACCTGTCATTGCTGTGGCCACGTAGCTCGCCTTACGGTTCACCACTTCCACCCAGACCTTCACACCTTCAACTCTCACCGTGTATGTCTCCTTCATCTTGCTTCGGCCATAGTCGCCGTAACGTTCTGCATGAGTGGCCAGTGCTATGTCGCATGCCTGACGCGCTAACGGGGATTGCTGATTGCCTCGGTTTATCAGTCGCATTACATCTCCTCAGTGGGAGGGCGTACCCTCCCAACCCAGTTAACCAACGTATTCCGGTTTCATATCCGCCAGGGTGATGCTGAACTGATCGTGCAGCTCGTCGCCCAGATGACGTTTCGCCGTTGCAAGAACTCGCTCAACTTCACCAAACCGTTCAGCTGCATCCGGTTCGTCCGGTGACGGTAGGGAGTTGATTGCGGCCTCAACCTTGTTGCGTGAATCAACCAGGTAATAACGTTTCACCGCTTTGTTCTTCAGCTCAGTGAACAGAGCTGAGCCGAGCGTGGCTTTCGCGCTTTCGATATCAGCACGCAGCGCTTTGGCGTTATCAACATCCTGAGCGGCATCGATGCGTTCGCGGAAATCATCAGCCAGTGAGTCGATATTTACCGACGATTCCTGTGCGCTTTGCGTGGTTGTGACGGTGTCACCTGAGATATCCGCCAGGCTAACGCGTTGCGGCGCCGGGTTAATCTCCTTCTCTGTGCGCTGCTCGACTTCATCCGGGGTATACACGCCGAGAACGACCGCAGGGCAGTACAGTCGCGCCCAGTATTTAAGGGCCAGATATGCGATCTGCTGTTTCGGGTTCGAAATCCACAGTGGAGAGTTACGTGTAATCACGCTGGAGAGGAATACCGGTTCGCCCCAGGTAATCTCGCTTTCGCCGCGAATGACGGCGCCCACACGAACCGACAAACCTTGCTCATCGGCGCTGTTCCAGCCCCGTACCATTTCTTTCTTGTCGTAAGTCCCACCGCCTTTTGCAGGCTTCTTCACGATCTCTTCGCGGCTGCTGGCGCATTTCGACCAGTCGCCTTCGTACTCATAGTGAAAGCGGCCAACGATGGCGTTAGAGCTTGAGATCACCGCGTTTACCAACTGCGCTTCATAGCCCAGCACACCGTTCACCAGGTGTGTTTTCTGCGCCACTGCGTAAGGGTTCATGCCCCATTGCATGGCCTGCATGATGATTGCCATGCAGTCGGCAGGATTCCCGCGAAGATGCTCGGGAACCGTGACGGCAGCCTGTGCCATCAGGCCCGCCACTGACTGAAGCTGCGTTAATGCCTGAACGTTAAAAATCGCGTTACTGGCAGAAATGGTGTTCGGTGCCTGCTGTTCAGCGGTAACAATATTGGTGTTTTCCATGATTTGTCCCCTTATGCCTGAGTGCGCAGCGCTTCAAGGCGGCGCAGGTCGAAGTCGTTCAGTTCGTCGGTGTAATCAGCGGTGATCGGTGCTGGCCATTCGCCAGTGTCAAAGCCGGTAGCGATAGCGCGCATCGCCTTGCGGTACTCGAGCATGCCCAGCTCCAGCAGTTCGGCGGACGCCTCGATGATGGCAATCCAGTGGTAGTTCTCGTCTTTGTTGACGAAAATCCAGAAGAACTGGTCCAGCGCTGCGGTCTCGCAATACATGGCGGCGCTCAGGTGGTAGTCACGGTCGATGATTTCCCGGTGCAGTTTGGCGCGCAGGCCTTCCTGCTTAATGTTCCACATGCTGATGGTTTTCAGGTCGGCACCAATGCGCACGCCGTCCAGGTCGATCTCAAGGTCAGGACGCACGCGGACTTCCAGACCGGTTTCATCGTCAAAGCCAAAGTAGCTGACCTCAACGGCGCGACTTGGGTGCTGGAGCAGAATCCCGGCAGTTGGGTGCTGTAGCAGGGCTTTCTGAATGGCCAGTGCGGTGCTCAGTTGCTGGCGGGTGACCAGCACTTTCCCTTGCGGATTCTCGCGCCACGCATCCAGCAGTTCGTCGGCGAAGACGGCGTTCGGATTAACAGACTTAACGACCTGAATCAGATCAGCTTTGGTACCGGACACTTTCAGCTGCGCGGGTTTCTGCGCTTCCTGCGCTACCAGGTCAGGATTGATGATTGCCAACTGCTCGAGTAACGCATCACGACTACCGCTAGTTTTCACCTGAGCAGGCAGAGTGGCGTTGTATTCCTTGATGCAGGCTTTCATCGCCGCTGCGGTCTGCTTCTGGTCCGCTTCGATACGCTGGTACTCTTCTGGCAGCGACATGTAGCTCTGGCCAGTTTCCTCGACTGAACCACCTAGTGGCACCTGAGCAGGCAGAGTGGCGTTGTATTCCTCGAGCAATGTCTTTATGTCGTCGGCGCTCAATTGCGCTGGCAGACCTGCGTTGTACTCATCGATAAACACGCGGATTGTTGCCGTTGTGGTAAACGCACCTTCCGGGATCGCCGGTTCAACGCTGAACTCTTCATCAAGCTGCTCTGGCTGCAACGCAAGGCCGTGCACCAGGTTACCCATGTCCAGTACCGGAGAACGCTCTTTGGTGATCGTTTTCTCTACGTGGCGCGCATTGAAGTACATCAGGCTGACGCGGGCATCTTTTACCTGCGTGCTGCTGATCCCGTTCGCTGCGTGATAAACCTCGTTCGGCAGACCTTCATAGCGGCCTGGCTCGAAGTAAGCGGGATACACAACAGCCGGTTCGTCAGATTGCGCTTCTGGCTCGGTTTGATTCACTTTTTTGGCGTTTTGGTGCGCAGATTCATCATTCTGATGCGCATTTTCCGGTTTTTGTTTCACATCGGCCTGCTGGCCGGTATGTGACTCTTCACCAGTTTCCAGACTGCTTTCGCCTGACTGCACTTCATCACCAGTCTGTTCTTCATCACTGACAGTTTCTTCCATCTGCACATCGCTGGTGGCTTCCTCATTAAGTGGTGAACGGTCATCTGTTTTTGGTTGTTGATCACCCATCAGGCTTTCTATGGAGAAAATTCCAGCGCCAAGATTCTCAACTCGAGGTTGATCCTGACTGTTTGGTTCCTGCGCGCCAGCTACTGGCAACGGCAGCAACTCAGTTGCTGAATTGAACTCAGCTGTCATGGTCTGGTTAACGAACTCCAGATGTGCAACTGGCGTCAGGTGAATATTTTCCGGCGCGATGCGCACCAGATTGAAGATGGCAGCGCGATTGACCGACTGAACGCCAGGCTGATTGCGCAGGATGCTGCTCCATGATTTCCATGGTTGTTCTTTGTTGGCCACTATCTCTTTGGCGCGGCGGTGGATGCTGCCCGGGATTTCAAGATGGTTAAAGTCCATTGGGAGCAGGGCGCAGGCAATCTCTAAATCCAGAGTATCCAGCGTGTGGTGTGCGCCTTCGCCACGATCAGTGACATATCCGCCGTCGGCGTTGGTACCGGAATCGGTGCGCTGAACATTGCTGATGCGGTTACCGGCGGCCCATTCGCGCGCCAGGATGCCACGGTCGATGTAATCAGTTTTGAACCACACCGTCAGGAACTGGATAACTGTTGCCAGTTCCGGTTTTTTACCGTCGACAGGGAAGGCTTTCTTAACGGCATTCACGACTTTATGGATATCGTGCTCAATGGCTTTTTTGAATGCTTCCACATTCTCAGCAGCCAGCAGCAGGTTTTGGGCGTACGCGTCATCAGTGTCCATCTCAAGGCGGACAATCTCGTTTTTCTGCCCAGCGTCGACGTGATAGAGATATTCACCATCACCGATGAACTGAGCCAGTACACGCTGACGGAATGGCAGGGTGGCAACGACGATCAGGTTCGGCTGCTCTGACTGCTGAGATTCTTCTGCGGTGCTGTCTTCAGTATCGGCGTCGTCGACAGACTCATCTTCAGCCTGTTGTTTAACATTCCAGGTGCGCTGGTCTTCGGCCAGTTCATAACGATCGCACCAGGTGAAATCAACGTCGCCTTCTTCTGGCAGGTCGTTGTACACCGGGAAATCAGTGCGAATCGGTTTGGTGTAGTCCTTACCGCGACCCGTTTCGATGCCTGCGTCTTCCAGCTCAACATCGAGCGTCAGCGCAGCGCGCGCTTCGGATTTTGCAGTGAACCAAATCACTGCATCTTGCTTACCGGATTTCTGAGTGGCCTTGACCACATAAAAGAATTCCATGTGAGATCCTCATTTTTGGGTGTTAGAATCCCCGGGCCATTGATAGCGCCCATTGGGTGTCTTTTTTGGTTTGGTATAAATTCCGGTGTAACTTTGGTCGCTACCACCGGACGTAGATCCCGCCTTGCGCGGGTTTTACGTTAGCCTTCGTGAGCCATCTGGTCGTGCGAAGCGCAACGTCTGGAACAGTACTCTTTCTCTTTGCGCGCAAGCAGTGAGCCGTTGCGATAGAGAAGGGTGCTTTTGATTACTTCTTCCGGTTTAACCGGCTTGCTGCAGTAACCGCATTTCTTGTCTTGCATGACACTCTCCGTTAATGGCTGAGGCCATTCCCCAGACCGTTCAGATAAACTTCAACCAGCAAATCCCTGGTGTAAGTCATCTCAACGCCGCGATGCAGATACAAACGACCACGAGCATTAGCTGATGCCGTCCAGGTTGAATCCTTGTGTTTGACGAGCATTCCAGGCTGAACTGCGCCGCGGTTTACCGTCTGTGTACCGTAGTGCTGATGAACCATGATGTTCTCCACTATTGCTGAGTGAACTTCGCTGGTGGTGCCGTGGTGCTGATCTTCACAGTTGAGCGTTTTAACTCTGCAGTTCACCACCGCGAAGCTCACTTCTGTTTTGCCTTATAGCCGGCTAGCTGAGCGTTAAACCTTATGCGCTTAGTGTTTCGCGATGAGGTGATAATGTACCATGAGTTCACTGAAGTAAAGTACCTAAAGTACATTTTAATAAATCAGTTAGTTCAGTTGGTCATAATTCTATGAACTTTAAGGTAATTTATTTTTTATTTGATTCCTGTTATGCTCAAAAAAACATCAGAGAGATTGTTGCTATGGGCTTAGGTATGGATATGTCACGTGATGAACTGCTGGAGGATCGCGCAGCGTTCATCGCTGGCGAGATTGGCGGAGCGGTTGTTGAGTTGATAATCGATGGTGTGGTGATTGACCGTGACGCTATTGTCGACCAGCTGGAAGCTAAGCGTAAGGCTGTAGGGAATGTAATCCACAAGGGATTTTTGCGGGATGCAGCGGAGTTCGTGAGGAAGGGGAAATAATGGCCCGACTTTCTTTGCCGGGCAAATGGTGCTAGTCGGCCCAACCGGATTTGGTATTGATCGCCGATTCCGCCATTGTGTATTTTTGTACGGTATTATCTTTAAATAGAATGGTCAGTTCTTTCTTAGTGCCGTTCGTGCCGTTATGGAACAAGCCATAGAATGGAATGAATGAGGTTCCATTCACTTTAACTTTGGCAAATGAGTACTTCCAGATCTCATTACCACCATCGGTATAAGAGACTGCATCAGGAGAGCCAAACAAGCTTTTCACTTCAACCTTGGTCGTTTTCCCTTCCTGAATTTTAGACTGAACACTTGTTTCAGTTTCACTTTTAAGTTTCTGATTTCCAGAAGACGCGCACCCTGCGAGGGTTACAGCTAATGCTACTGCCAGAGCTATTTTTTTCATTATGTATATCCATTGATTGCAATCGGAATCATCTTAACATTATGAATTATCTGGTCAAATAAAAACCCGGCACGGTGGCAGGATTATTTCAACGATATGTGTGTCATTAGCTCATTAAGCTTGATGATCCCGTCAGGATACCTATCAATCCACTCCTCTCGATCGGCTTCTGATTGCCCAAAATAAATAACTGGTGCCGGAGATTTTTTTATTTCATTCAATATTGACTGGTAGTCATGAAGCACTTGCAGTGCTTTCTTTGGGTCTTTAACTCTTCTAATTGCTGCATCCCAGTTTTTGGATGGGAAGCTGTGGAATGTGCAATCAGGACATTTCTTTCTGCTTAGAAATATCTCATGCCCTTCTAAATACTCAAGAATTGGTTCAACAACACTATTCCATTCCTTTCTCTTTTCGCCCTTGATTGCATATCTATAGCTTAAATAACCACTTGCAGGAACAGCACTGATAGATACAATCATTGCAATAGTTGCAACAATGTCGCTGTAACTCATGGAGATTTCCTTATGTCCGGATCAGATATTTTTGCCACAATTGCATTGGTAGTATCTGTAACAAACTTAACCGCCATTCTTTACGGAATATGGCGGTTAAGAGATTGATTGATCGTTACCTAAACGTCTATTTAGGCCACTGTTAATCTGCTAACCATGCTTACGGTAGGTCTGCGGCATGCTGCCGATCACCTTTCCGAATACGAATATTTTGTTCATCTCTTCCTTCTCAATCGGCTCCCACGGTCGATAGGTCTGGTTGTCTGAGATGACCAAGAGTTTATCTTTCATCTTCTGAAGTCGCTTCACATGGGATGTGTCGTCATAAATGAAAGCGTAAATTCCATCACCATCAAAGTGTTGAACGCTTATATCGACAAACAGCAAATCACCAGGCTCAATCGTTCCAGACATGCTGTCACCGCGAACGTTGATGATGCGGACCTGTTCCTGTTTACGACCATTAAACATCTGACGCGCATCTTCTACTGAGTACTCCACGGAGCGTAATACCTCTACGAACTCACTATTGATCACGCCCGGTCCAGCGCTAACAGCTACATCGAGTACGTCTATACGAAATGTTTCGGTCGATTTCTGTAAGTGCCCCTCCACAATACCATCAGCCACGCTGTCACCTAGCAGGTAAGCTGAAGTTGTACCTATGCTCGCAGCAAGCTCTTGCAGCTTCCCACGCCTTGGAATTGATTCCCCGTTAAACCATTTGCTTACAGCTTTTGGTGTCAGCTTCATATTTTTGGCTATTTCAGCCTGACGACCATGTACCGGCAAACCAGCTTTATCGCAGGCCAGCGCTAGCCTATGGGAAAAGTCTTTTCGCGCTTTTTCTTCCTGAACCATAGGTTCAATCATAATATCACTTGCGTGAACTATCAGTTCCAACATAATATGTACTTACAGTTCAATTTGAGGGTCAAAGAATGCAACCTATTAGTCTTGGCGAAATCATCAAAATGATTCGCGTACCTGTAGTAGCAAAAGCTTGTGAGCGCAGTCCGCGCGCAATTTACAAATGGATCAATAGCGGCTGTTTACCACGCACTGATTACACCGGTGAGACGGATTATGCATCGAAGATTGCTGAAGCTTCAGAGGGGCGATTTACCACCACCCAAATTCTTGAGGTCAGCAAACCAAAAGCAGCCTGACAGCAAATTAACCACGAAAGGGAAAGCACTATGCAATCACTTACGTACCAACAAAATACCGGATTCCATTCGTCCGCGATGATAAATCGCACTCAACAAGAGCATGGCGATAAACATGATGCCATTCGTGACGCGGTCCGCTCCTGGGCCGGTGCCGATGGTCAGGACGTAGTTACGGCTCTGATCATCGAAGAGTACCAGGCGCAGGGTGGTGACGACATCACTTTCCCTGATGATCTCTGCCGAAAGCGCCAGAAGCTGTTCCGCTTCCTGGACAACCATTTCAACAGCGAACGTTACCGCGAGAACGTCCGCCAGCTGACTCCGGCAATCCTCGCTGTCCTGCCGATTGTGTACCGCAGTCGCCTGCTGCCAGAAGACAACATCATGGCTCGCCTGGCACGTATGGAGAAGGAAACCAGCGAAGCGAAGATAGCTGTCGCAATGGATGCGCCGCGTCATCAGAAGCTGAAAGAGCTGAGCGAGGGGATCGTGGAGATGTACCGCGTTGACCCTGGCTTAACCGGTCCGCTGATGGAGATGGTGCAGATGATGCTGGGGGTTGTATGACTGGCTCAAAAATGGCGAAAGCCGCGGTGCTCGAACACCAACGGCTTTCAGGTGCAAATGTAGAGACAAATGCAAAATCAGTATGCCAACACGTTCATGCTTTTACCAGTGGAAGTTCTTTTCACTGGAACGATCTCATCGCTTTCATTTATCAGGAGGACGAAATGGCCGGTGACTGGATAAAAATGCGCGCCGAGCTGCATACACATCCGAAAATTGTCCGCATGTCGTCCGCTTTGAAAGCGGACAGATTGCGCGTTGTTGGTGGACTACATTCCGCATGGTGTCTTTTTGATGTCCATTCTACCGATGGTTTTCTTAACGGCTACACTCCGGAAACTCTCGACGATTTAATCGGCTTCCCTGGCTTTGCGCGAGCAATGATTGCTGTCGGGTGGCTGGAAGAAGAGGGTGAAAACCTAGTGATGCCGCGGTTTGACGTGCATAACGGGCAGTCCGCCAAGCGTCGAGCACAGGACGCAGACAGGAAGAAAAAATCCCGCAAAATGTCCGCTTGCGATGCGGACAAAAAGGGGACCAGAGAAGAGAAGAGAAGAGAAGATATAAAAGATCTAAACCCAGAGAGAGAACGCGCGGGCGGAAGCCATTCTGGGGATGATATTTCTGGCAATAGCCCACCTCTGCCTCCTATCCCTCCCAAACCGCAGGAAGAGGATTTCGGAGCCGGCATGGATTTTGGTCCATTGGGCAAATTCCCGATCACCGAGGACTGGAAACCTTCGACCGATTTCGTTGGCAAAGCCCGACTCTGGGGGCAAAACCTCGGCGCAGAGCCAGGTTATACCCCTGAAGAACTCCAGCAGTTTCGGGACTACTGGGCTCCAGATGGAAAGGTTAAACACCAGCAAGCATGGGAACAGACGTTTGCCACCAGTCTGCTGCAATCGCGTGGTCGCAGTCAGAAATCAAGCCCAGCGGGCAGGGATGTGAACCGCATTTCTGAGCCAGATAAAACCATCCCAACCGGGTTCAGGGGGTAAGCATGCCAAGACCAAATACACCAGAAGAGCAGGCGGCACTTATCCGGGTGATCATCGAAGAGGTGAAAATCCGTGGGCGCTTAACCGTTAGCGAGGCATCACAGATGTTGTCGCTGCACCGTCAGACTGCTGAGAAGTATTTCCGCGTAGCAGCCGAACGCGGCGAACTCATTCGTTACGGTCGTCTCGGTCTGTTCCGGGACCAGAAGGCCGTGATTGATTTCGATCTCCAGCGATTCTCATACGGTTCGAGTAAGCCTGTAATTGAGTTGCCAGCAGATTTTCGGGGAAGTGCAGTTATGCGCCGGGTAATGGATATCGTGGGGAGAATGCCAGCATGAAACCAACATACGAACAACTTGAACAGCAGGTGCTCGAACAGGTAGTACAGCTCGCTAACGCCGAGAGCAAGTGCAGGGAGCTGGCTGCTGAGAATGGGGTTAAACAGGAGTTCATCAAAACCTGCTTCCGCGCAGCTGCTGATGGGGTGTCTATGGATGGCGATGATATTCAGAAACTTGGTGAGCGTCTTGGTTTGTTCGGGCGTGAAACCTACCAGCCAGTGCTGCACGGATATATCTGCGGACATGAGGCTGGAGAGGATACCGTTTACGTCATGAAGAAAACCCCGGCCACCGACGCTTTCCTAGCTGAAGTGCGGTCCAGTGAACTTGATAGCTTGGCTGGCGTAGCTGAAACAATGTTGGTCAAGTTCTCCAATCAGCAGTGTTCATCAGATATGCATGAGGTTGTTGGTTGGAAGATGGTTCTCCAGCAGGTCAGCAATCGCGCCGCCCAGCTTCGCAAAGGAGCAGCGCTATGAGCTTATTCCAATGTGAAAACTGTGGATGCTGTGAGAATACCGCTTTATCCATGCAGGGTTTTAGATGGCTAGCTAAATTTTTCGACTGGAGTTACGCGCCAGAACGCAATGGTATGTTGCTGTGCTCCGCCTGCGGTCCGTTGAAGTTTGCCAGCGGCGAGGTGACTGAGTTTGGGCAGTGGCATAACCGATTCCCAAGAACCTTTCTCCCGAAAGGCATGTTCGTAACTAACAGCGTTGGTAACTTGGCCCATCGAGATACTGGTGATGAAGACTATATGAAATACGCTCTGGAGACAGCCCAATGACAATCAACAAACAGGCGCTGCGTGAAGCGGCGCAGGAAGAAATAATGCTCCGCTCTGTCAGTGATACCTCTGACGCCTGGCAGGATGAAGCAAGCCCGGAAGCTGTGCTGGCGCTTCTGGATGAGCTGGAAGCCGCAGAGAAGCGTATAGCAGAACTGGATGCGAGCCACAGCAAGCAACGTGAGGGAATGGCAGCAATTTACAACGCCATTTGTGAAAACGGTGCCAGCACATCGCTGAGCGCAATCCTCACCTTCGTAAAGCGCTCGCGTGAAGAATCAGCCAGCGCCGCTGGCATTGGCGTGAAGGGGGAGTGAGATGGACTTAATACCATTAACGCACGACGAACTCTGTCAAATAGCCTGCCGGTTTCTGCAAAATAACGGCTTCAAAGTAGCGTTTCATGATCGGTTTCGTGCATGGACACCTTATGGCGAACAGGCTGATGCTATCGGTTTTCGCAACGGCGCTAGTTGTCTGATTGAGGCTAAATGCTCTCGCTCTGACCTGTTAGCTGACCGTAAGAAGCCTTTCCGAATCGAACCCGAGAAGGGCATGGGAGATTGGCGCTTCATGATTAGCGAGCCGGGAATTGTGAATGTTGAAGACCTGCCGTCAGGATGGGGATTACTTCACGTCATTAAAGGTCGGGTTAAGAAGGTGCACGGGTGGCCTGGTAACGGCCTGTGGGTTAACCAGGATAGCAAACCATTTCAGGCTAACAAACAGGCCGAATGCGATTACATGTTTAGCGCTCTCCGACGCATGGATTTACGTGGGCATCTTAAAGAGGTTTACGACGGCATAATCGTTAACAAGACAGAAGGAACCGCAGCATGACAACTAACCACCCGGCGCACGGTCCTGTATCACTCGATCGCCTGCACCAGATAAGCGAAATACTCAGTAAAGCAGCACAAAGCGACGGCGGTAATCTCGGCTACGCAATTGCTGATGCTGTGAAGGTGATTGATGGGGTGATAGCGGCGTTTGGTGCGAAGCTTGATGAAAATGGTCTTCTTCCATGCCCGCTCTGCGGAGGAGGCGCTGAGTTTGATTATGATGACGATAATCTCAACTGGATATCTTGCAGCGCTTGTGGAATTTCGACCGATACCGTATATCACACAGACATAGATGCGAGAGATAAGTTGCGTGAGGTATGGAACCGCCGCGCCGCCATGCTTCAGGCTGGCAAATCTCCGGTAACTCAGGATGGTTGGATTCCTGTAAGCGATCGGATGCCACCAAATAAACCAGGCAGCTACGAGTACATTGTGTTTGAGTCGTTAAATAATCGCGCGCATCACGATTACTGGAATGTTCCAGATGGCTCTTGTGATGATTTCTCTCCATTCTGGAATCACTATGGAAAGTATGTAACCCACTGGATGCCACTACCAGCAGCACCGCAGCAGGAGGAGTGAGGTGAGTACTTATCTTTTTTTCGGTTTCCTTGTTGTTTGCACTCTGTTTTGTATGGTGATGCTGTGGCGGGTGGTCAAGGTGGCAAAGTGGCGATTCAAGGCCCTCGAAATGAGTGCTGATGATTATCGGGCACTACCTGAATTTAATAAGATGTTGTGGATGATTTGGATATGGAGGCTAGAACGCTTCCCGAGATGTAATAAGCGGGCATGGCGGGAGACGAAGTGATGGATCAGCTACTGCAATATGCCACGAACCGGATAATTGAGCTGGAAAACCTGCTGCTGGTGAATGTTGAGGAAACTGTCTGGCCTGCCGAAGTGGGAATGGTATATAGCCAGATTGAAAGTGCCGGGGATCTCCCGGCACATCACCAGCGCCGCCTGCAGCACCATATAATGGGGGGGAATTAATCAAGTGAAGTATCGTTAAGTTCAAGCTCAAAAGTGCCGCCCTTGCGTGGCATTACTTGATCAACCATTTTAATAAACCTATTCCAACCATATCCATTGGCGATGGCTAACCGCTGGACCATGATTAAAGAATGCAAGTGTTGGGATAACATGGGGTTACCTACATCATCAGTAAGCCATTGGTGCATTTTGTTTTTTCGTTGACCATTCAATTGTTTTGGCGTTTTCATCTCAAGTTCTTGAAGAATAGAGTCGCCGAGACGCTCATAAACAAGGTCTCTGGTGTAATGTGCAACTACGCTAAACCGGTTCTTGCTCATACCCGCCCAAGGCCAATTTTTCAGCTTGTAAATATTTTCGTAAAACTCATCAGGAAATTTTTTAGCCCACGCAGAGAGTTCCTTGCTGATTATTTTGTCTAAATAGGCCTGCAAAGCATCTTTAGGGCGAATTTCTTGATAGCCCGTAGCTTCATCAACTAGGGCGATAATACCGACTTTTGCAAGAGAACGAACGAGGATTTCTGCTTTTTGAGCTGTATCCATCTGGTTTGTTTTGAGCGCGCCATCTTGCCTAGCTTTTAAATACGCATCACATACCAATGGAAGTATTGCTGCATCATAACCCTCGAGCTCTGACCCTGAATTATCTAAATATTGCTCTCTTTTGATCACCTCCATAAGGTCTTGATTAATATATGGAACAAGGTTGGCTGCATCCATAAAAGCAGGCAGTATGATCTCACCATCAAGCGTGGCTCTCACGCCTCGACTTGGTCGTCCTAATGCTTTAAAGACGGATGATTGAGAAATTATTCGCTTCCCGTTGTTGAGTACTGCAACCTCCAGTTCAGTCTCATTAATCTTTAGAACACCTTCGAGCTGAATAGAGGGGAGGTTAGTTTTGATCCTTTTCCAGCGCTTGATGGCTGCGTTCTGGGCAACTTCTTTTCGCTCATCCGCCGTCATTTTCTCTGCGCGAGCTTTGCCACCCTTAGCCTGTGGAGATTCGTCTTCAATAGTCATAGTGGACCCCTTGGATGATTAAGGGGTCATTATCGTTTGATAAAAATTAGTCAGCAAGCATTATTGTTATTTATGCTTGCTTGTTATCAGGGTTGTTAGTACAACGTGTTCCATGGGCAGGGGATAACTATGTCCGCGGATGGCATGGGTTGCCACTAGAAAAACCACAAAGAAATTAATGATGAAGTCATTAAGTGTAATCGGCATGATCTCTTCCGATTTTTTTCCTACTTAATAACGCTATCATAGGTTTTTTTCGATTTCAGAGAACACCCTGATTTTACAATTAAATCATAGCAATAGGGGTAAATATGACGCAGCAGAGAACGACCTTTTTAAGAACGATCCCTTTGGACCTTGAAGTAAAGGAAGAGGCGGTAATTAACGGTATTGAGATGGGGGTTCTTGATAACGGAATTCCTTATCTGACGCAAAGTGGACTCGCAAGTGTTTGTGGTGTCCAGCGATTAAGAATCAAGGAAATTACTGATGAATGGGCGCAGTCAGTAGAGCATGGTATTTTCCGAAAAGGAAGGATGACCTTCATTGGAACATACCTTTTAAACGAAGGATTTACTGATGAAAAATTATACATCCCAATAATCAGGAATGGTGTCGAGTACCATGCTTACCCAGATGTTGTTTGCATGGCGATCCTTGAATACTATGCTTTTGAAGCAAAGCAAGCCGAAAGCGAAATGGCCATCAGGTCTTACCGTGAGCTTGCTAAAAAAGGCCTTAAGACCTTTATCTATGAAGCGCTTAAGTACCAGCCTGAAGACCCATGGCGGCATTACCATGACAGGGTATCATTACTCAAAGATAAGGGTTCTATACCTGATGGCTACTTCATTATCTTCAATGAAATTGCGGGTATGATGGTAGATCTAATTAATGCGGGCTTGGCTATAAACCAACATACAGTTCCAGATGGTAGTGTAGGAATTTGCTGGGCCAGACATTGGAAAGATGCAGGTCTTACAGGGGACTTCGGAGAAAGGGTCGATTGTGAGCATTACTATCCTGATGATTTCCTTCAAGCCAGATCAAATCCACAAATTATAAATGCTTACCCTGATGGAGCGTTGTCGGAATTTCGCCGTTGGTTCAAGCATCAATACCTTACAACCAAGTTCCCGCCTTATATTCTGAAGAAATCTAATGTCTTGCCTGGCGGTAAGGAAGATGCGACCCGTTTAATTGAAGCGTTTAAGCAAGCGGCCATTGAAAGCAAATGAGAATCACGTCTCTCCGGATGTCTATTGCTTTACCGCAGAGCGCGACTGAATGTCAGTATAATTATGGCAATATTTGGTGCCAAGTACGCAAAAGACAAGCAAGTTGCACGCTGCGGCAATGCGGTGCCGCCGCCGTTCGCTGAGGCACTGGTGAGGGCTAATCTGCCGGAGCTGTGTCAGTCGAAACAAATTGCAGCCTGACCTATAATTCCTTAATTACAATTAATTTTATCAAAGAGGATTCAGTTTGAAGATATATAGGGAGGATCAAGAGGATGATCTCTGGTGCGAATATGGGACAGCATATGAGGCCATTCGCGATTTGTTGAAAAAGTCGTTTGCCGAACAAATCGAATCAACATGGCGTTTTGATAAGGCTTACGTGAACTGGAGAGGTCAAAATTACACCGTTAGCGCAACATTTACTCGCTATGACGAAGATTTTAACGATGTTGTTATGGTCGGTTGTAGCGCTGAAGGTGGGCAAGGTCCAGAAATCACTAATGTGACATGTGGCAAGCCGAAAGTTGTTGAATACGACCCTTGGAAAAATGAATACATTCCAAAATAACTATTGAAGTGAGTGAGTTCAATAAATGCATGAATTAACGCAAAACCAAAGAGTTATCACAATTGATGGAGAGGAATGCCTCGTGACCTGTGGACAAAGAAGCAAGACTCGTTGGGTTGCTTTAGGTAATTGTGCGGGTCGAAATATACAAGAATCCGGTAGCAGTAAAGAGGTCGCATTCAAAAACTGGAAACAAACTGCATTGTTCATGAATAACTAAACCGGATCACGTTGATTTTCCATTATCACCTGTACATAATGTCAGTGTCAGTCTGAGCAACTGACAACCTTATGCGCCACGGAGAGCACCATGGCGCACGAACTACAACTAATCAAGCAGTCTTCAGGAATCCTGATCCCCGCCACGCCGGAGACCAGTGATATTCTGCAATCAAAATTCAAACTCGGTGCCGTGCTGGTGGCTGAGTTCCGGCAGGTACGCAACCCGGCCTTTCATCGTCGCTTCTTCGCGTTACTCAATCTCGGTTTCGAATACTGGGAACCCACCGGCGGGGCTATCTCCTCCAACGAACGCAAGCTGGTAACCGGCTATGCCAAGTTTCTTGCCTCATTCGCGGGAAGTGAAGCCGCACTCCTGGATGCTGCTGAGCAATATCTGGAGCGTATCGCTGATAAGCGAGCCGGTAGCATTAGCATCTGCAAATCCTATGATGCTTATCGTGCATGGGTGATCATCGAGTCTGGTCACTACGACGCCATACAGCTTCCCGACGGCACCCTTCGCAAACACCCCCGCAGCATTGCCTTCGCCAACATGGACGAAACCGAGTTCCAGCAGCTGTACAAAGCCGCGCTCGATGTTCTGTGGCGCTGGGTATTGTCCCGGGCATTCAAGGACCAGCGTGAAGCGGAAAACGCCGCATCGCAGCTCATGAGCTTTGCGGGGTGATGGCGATGAAATATTCCTGGTTCCACCATCACGAATGCACAACCGAGCAGGCCGACGAGCTGATAGCCAGTTACCGCCGTCGTGGCGCCACGGTAGAACGCAGCCTGAATCGCGACAACATCACCTGGACTGTAAGCGTGCAGCTGCCAGAAAGCGATAAAGCGCCGCGCCCGAGTAAGGTCTGGCAAAACAGGGCGTGGGGTTGAGCATGGCTAAGTTACCGCGCCGTAAGTGCGCCAACAAAGAATGCCGCCAGTGGTTCCACCCGGTGCGTGATACGCAGACTGTCTGCGGTTATGAGTGCGCTACTGCCGTTGGCAAAGAGCAGACCAGAAAAGTCCGGGAGGCCGGACAACATGCAGAACGGACGCAACAGCGAGTGCGTGAAAAGAAAGAGCGTGCCGCCTGGCGAAAACGTAAAGCTGCAGTTAAGCCGCTGAAGCACTGGGTAGATCTGACGCAGCGTGCGGTTAACGACATCTGTCGCGAAACCGAGCTGGCAGAGGAGCGGGGCTGCATTTCCTGCGGAACGAAAACGGCGTTCGCCTGGCATGCTGGCCATTATCGGACCACGGCAGCCGCTGGGCATCTGCGCTTCACTCGCTTCAACATCCATCTTCAGTGTGATGTTTGCAACGTCTACAAATCCGGGAATATCGAAGCATACCGCGCTGCGCTGGTGGAACGTTACGGCGAAGAGCCGGTGCTGGTGCTCGAGAACGATAACACTCCACACCGTTGGACAGTCGAAGAGCTGAAGGAAATCAGGCTTACCGCGCTGGCCGACCTACGCGCACTGAAGAAACTGGAGGCTGCATGACTTTCGAAACCTACTTTGCCGATCACCTCCGCGTACGCTGGCAACGATTGCGCTTATACCACTTTCCCGGTTCTGTACTGACGGACTACCGAATACTGAAGAATTACGTGAAAACTTACGCTGGAGAAACACGATGAACCTCGAATCAATCGCAAAATACTTTGCACCGAAGTCCCCGATGTTCAGTGACTCCTCGCGGGCAACAGCTACAGACAATCTCACTGGTACTGATGTGATGGCCGCTCTTGGCCTCGTTAATGCTAAGTGCGGATTTGGTTTCGATCTTTACCTGGCAAAAATTGGCATCAGCAGCCCGGAGCGGGCAATGGAGGCTCTATATGGTTCAGCCGTTGAGATATCACGACATTTCAGACCAGTTACTGAACTCGATGAAGGATTACGCCAACGAGTTCTCGAAATACTGTGCGCTTTTGCTTATCAGGATTACGCCCGTAGTGCGGCAAACGTTCGCAAATGCGACTGTTGCGATGGGGACGGCTTTACCGAGGCAGATATTTTCACAAATAAAGTTCAGTACCCGGATGGGAAACCGCCTAAATGGGCAAAAATCACGAAGGGGGTTTGCCCGTCCTATTGGGAGGAATGGAAGTCGGTACGGGAGACTGCGCGCGTTTTATGCTCAGCCTGTAACGGAAAAGGTGTTATCAGCAATGCGTGTCGCTGCCATGGGAAAGGGAAGGTACTGGACAAGAAAGAAACGGAGATGCAGGGCGTGCCGGTTATGAAAGTTTGTGAGCGCTGCACAGGCAGAGGTTATGCCCGGCTTAAATTCTCTAATGTGCTGGAGGGTGTACGCACCGAGTGGGATGTGAAGAAAACCACGGCTTATGACCACATCCAGCCATTATTCGAATTATTGGTAGAAGAGTGTCACCGGCAGGAGGGATATGCAGACAGTGCATTGAAATCAGTTACTCAATAGTGATTTTTTCTATGGAAGGTAAATTTTAGAGAAAATAGATATTGTGGTTTACGGAATTTTCGTCTAGTATCGGCTCTAACGCTGGGAATCCGTTCAATCGTTTCGACCAGCAATAAAATATTCAAGCCCTGCGGTTAACTCCGTGGGGCTTTTGCGTTTCTGGAGGTAACGGCGAGGCGCTACCCTCGCCTTAACATTAAGGGAGGGTTTTCATTACGTTATCAATCTCCCTTCCTTCAAATCTTGAAGTCCAGCCGCAGGAGCCGCAATGGTACGGAAAATCATCGAACCCGCTTCCGACTTGTTTAAGACAGTTGGGACAATAAACCGCGCTGATATACCCACCCGCGGGATTTTTTCTAAAGGCCGCACCCATGTGCTCGACAAACTCATCCTTTGCCCGGTAAGCCGCTACTTCCTTCGCAAGTTCTACGCATTTGGCCTTCGCCTCGGCAAGTTCTTCTATGGTGGCAGCATGGGCTTTTTGAAGTACGTCGATCTGCTCTCCAATGAAAGCGATGCGCTCGCGCAGGACCTCGTTACTTTGCACAGCAGAAAGCGCGCCGATCCCGTTTTTAAGGGACGCGATAAGTAATCCTACATCCATGGTCATTCCCTAATTGTCTGTGGAATGACCAATTTAGCAATTTCCTTTGTCTGTGGAAAGCAGGGAAACCACGTGTCGGGCGTGGATAAATATCCCGGTATTGAATCGACTGTTGGCTGCCGCTTGGCGGCCTTTTTCATTTCAGGTTCACGGGAATCAATTGCTACGTGCTTTGTTGATAAATCCAGCCCGTGCAGCCTGACCCTTTCATCACACACAGCGCCATGCCCGGCGCTTCAGCAACACAGAGCCTTTCAGGAATGAGTCTCGGAGGACCACCGTTATAAGCGGCGGCTTCTCTGTGGGCGGTGTTTCTGGGCAACGAGACTTATTCACTAAAGGGTCACGCATGGAAATCAAATACGAAGATTATTTTTCCTATCACCCAGGTTCGCCATCATTTTTGATATGTAAGAAAAATATTGGGCGGAAAAGGTCCGGGGAATTTCCCGCGGTCACGATGCATCCATCTGGGTATCTGGTCATCACCGTATTAAATAAAAAATTCCAGTTGCATCGATTTATCTGGGGAGTCACGCGCGGCGAGATACCTGATGGGTTTTGCATAGACCATATCGATGGGAATAAGACTAACAATCTCATTGAGAACCTAAGGTTAGCCACCCTGAGTCAAAACTCTTGGAACAGGAGGAAGCAAAGCAACGGTGACCCCTACTTTCCAAAAGGCATATGCGCATTTAAATCCGGTGGGTACGTCGCTCACATACAGCGCAATGGTCGACGTTGGCATAAGTATTCTTATGATTTATCCGAGCTAATGGCATGGCTTAACGCTAAGCGGGCTGACTTACATGGCAGCTATGCAAATTATGGCTAACTTCCCACTATTACAGCGCCATCCGAAAAATCGGAGGTGAGGCTATGACCAGAATGAGCACCATTTACAGCAGACTTTCATATGGAACAGGAACCACGCTGACCGGCTGCGGTGTATCAGCGAAGGCATATGCCGAAACAGCTAAAACAGCAAAAGAGGTGTCCTGGATGTTGGCCGACAGAATTGCAGGGTTAAGCCTGAGCGACTGGGCAATTATTGTCGGTATCGCATGTACGGTAATCACCTGTGCAGTGAACTGGTATTTCCGCTGGAAGGAACGGGAGGATCGTCGCAATGGCTATGCCACAAAAGCTGAGGAATAAGCTGAGCGCAGCGGTCGTTGGTTTGATTCTTGCCGGGGCATCCGCGCCAGTTATTCTCGATCAGTTTCTGGATGAGAAGGAGGGTAATAGCGAGCAGGCGTATCGAGACGGCGGTGGGCTCTGGACGATTTGCCGTGGCGCCACGATGGTTGATGGCAAGCCGGTAGTTCAGGGTATGAAGTTGTCAGCTGAGAAATGTGCCCAGGTGAATGCCATTGAACGCGACAAGGCGCTGGCGTGGGTTGACCGAAATATCAAAGTACCACTGACCGAACCACAGAAAGCGGGTATCGCTTCTTTCTGCCCATATAACATCGGCCCCGGTAAATGTTTCCCGTCTACGTTCTATAAGCGAATTAATGCTGGCGACCGTAAGGGAGCCTGTGAAGCTATTCGCTGGTGGATTAAAGACGGTGGCCGCGACTGTCGTCTGACCAAAGGCCAGAAAAATGGCTGCTATGGGCAGGTAGAAAGGCGAGACCAGGAAAGCGCGCTGGCTTGCTGGGGGATAGACCAGTGAGTCGAATAAAAACCATCATCATTTCAGTAGTCGTCTGCATAATCGTATCGCTAGGCTGGGCCGTTAACCACTACCGCGACAACGCCATCACCTACAAAGACCAGCGCAATAAGGCCACTGAAAAGCTCGGCCTAGCGAATAACACCATCAAAGACATGCAGACTCGTCAGCGTGATGTCGCGACTTTGGATGCCAAATACACCGGAGAACTGGCCGATGCCAAAGCTACTATCGATCAGCTTGAGCGCGATGTTTATTCTGGCAAGCGTCGGCTGCAGCTCAGTGCCGGATGTCCCGCGAACGGGGCGGCCAGCACCAGCAGCATGGGCGATGCTACCAGCCCCAGACTTACTGACTCCGCTGAACGGGATTATTTCACCCTCAGAGAGCGAATCGTTACAGTGACAAAGCAGGTTGGATATTTGCAGGATTACATCAAAGAGCAGTGCTTAAATTGATGCTAGATTACCCCTTTCAGCGCGGAGGGGTTATGAAAATAGATCAAGATTATCTTAAAGGGTTGCTTGAGGCGTTTGAGGCTTCTGACTCACCTGATACGGATATCCTTCGTCTTAATGAGCTTGGCTTCAACTGTGAAACTGACACTTTTGTTTTCCATATGCGCCTGCTGGAGGATAGAGGGCTGATAGTCAGAAGTGATGGCGAGCCAGGGTTTGGTGCTTTTGGTTCTTTAGATGGAGCTACTCACTGGGCTGTAATGCCACTGAGGTTGACTGCGATAGGGCATGATTTTTTGGATGCGCTTAGAAACCAAGAAGTATGGTCAACCCTGAAAACAGGCTTTAAAGATGCGAGTATGGGTACTTTAATGACCGTATCAAAAGAGTTGTTCAACCGAGCCCTAAACAAGCAACTTGATAAGATATTCGACTAACCGCTTCAGGACGTTTTTTTTGCCATCACTATGGGTTCATGCATTGTGATGGCATAAGCATTATTCTTTGACGATAATGCGTGACTCTGATACTTCGCTATCTTTCTTAGCGGAAAGCTCAGCTTTCAACTTCGAAAGTAGTGATGCTTCCATTGCATTCAGCATCGATTCGGTTTCAGAGTTAAACCCAGTGAATTTGATAATGCGTTTCGTAACTTTCCCTTTTTCGGCGCTTGCTGCCAGACCGATATCCGTAGCGCTAACTTTCGCGCCTACGTCGCCCTTCAGCGAGTTGCCGTAATATTCTTCTATTTCAACAGTTTCAGAGATTAAAGTGCGTCTGGCGATGGCAAGTTCTTGCTCGATTTTTGAATAGGAATGTAGGGCTTCAACTGTAATTTCCTCGCTATCTGCTGGGATTGTAGTATTTCTGGTATCGCGAACACTAATATCTCTCACATCAAGACCAATAATATTCGAGGTAGCAGTTGTTGCTGCAAGTTTGAGCACTGTCAAAAGTAGTTCATTCATTTTTAGCCTCCCAAAAAATTGATTCAAGCATAACAAGTTAATGAAGGATTCCAAATGGCAAAACCGGACTGGGGCGAGCTTCAGCAACGGTTCCTGTCCGAACATGCCAAATCCGGTATTTCCCCGAAAGACTGGTGCGATGAGCAGGGACTGAATTACACATCTGCGCGGCGCTACATCAAAAAGCCAACTGCGCAAAAAACTGCGCAGAAGAAAGCGCGCAATGCGCAGACTGAACACGCCCCCGCAACTGCGCATCATGAGCAAACATCAATCGATGCGCAGACTGATACACAGGAAAGTGCGCAACCCTTCAACCTGCGCAATTACGGCCTTAACGATATGCAGATCAGGTTTGTCGAAGAGTATCTTCTCGATCTGAACAGGACCGCTGCATACAAGCGGGCTGGCTACAAAGGCGAAGGTAATACGGCTTACGTTAACGCCTCTCGATTGCTAAGGAATGCTAAGGTCAGCCAGGCAATTCGCGACGCGCTGGATGAACGTTCGCGAAGAGTGAAAGTTACACAAGACGAAGTGTTGAAATGGTGGTGGGACATTGCGACGGCAGACGCTACTCAACTGACCGAGCATCACCGCGGCTGTTGCCGTTACTGCTGGGGGCTCGGATTTAACTACCAGTGGCGCGATGCAGTTGAGTTTGAAGAGGCGGAAGAAAAGGTTAAGGGGAAGGAAGGTGCCATACAGCCTAAGGATACGGGCGGCTACGGCTACGACGGCACACTGGACCCGAACCCGGATTGCCCCCGCTGCAATGGCGTTGGTCTGAGCCGTCCTGTTTTCCACGATACGCGAGATTTGAAGGGCGCAGAACGCCGTCTTTTTGCCGGGATTAAAGAGGGCAAATTTGGCCTTGAAATGATCACTCGCAATCAGGATGAGGCTATGAAGATGGTCGCACAGCACCTCGGAATGCTGAAAACCAAAACTGAGTTAAGTGGCCCGAATGGTGAGCCCATACAGCACAGCCACTCTGTAAGTGCGGAGGATCTCACTGATGAGCAACTCGCCGCAATTATCGGCGGTAAGTAAACAGGCAGCAGCCAGGGAACTACTCAAGCGGCGCAGTGCCCGAGCAAGCCTCCACGACTTCATTCAGTACATAAACCCCGAATACATCACCAGCAAGTTCTCTCAGACGGTTTGCGACGAGCTGGATCAATTCCTGCTGGATATGATGAACGGGCTGCGCCCGATACTTATTCTCGGCGCGCCGCCGCAGCATGGTAAATCGGATATTGTCTCTCGTTATTTGCCAGCGTATTTCTTCGGCAAGTACCCTGAAATGCGCGTAGGTGCGCTGTCGTACTCTGCTGACCTTGCCGGGGACATGAACGCCGACGTTCAGCGCATTATGTCTACGCCTGAATACCGCAACATATTTCCTGACGCCTGGCTGGGCAATAAACCCGACGATGGTGTTGCCGTCAAGCGTAACACTGACGAATTCGGTATAGCCAACCATAAGGGAACGTATGTTTGTGCTGGCGTAGGCGGTCCGTTAACAGGTAAGAAAATCGATCTCGGTATCATCGATGACCCGATAAAAAACTCCAAAGAGGCGCTGTCCCCGACTACCAAAAAATCGATCTGGAACTGGTACGTATCCACGTTCAAAACGCGTCTGTCCAAAAACAGTGGCGAAATCATCATGGCGACCCGCTGGGCGACAGATGACCTGTCCGGTCGAGTGGTGGAGAAAACCCCGAAAGCTAAAGTGCTGGCGTTCCCCGCCATCAACGAACGGGGCGAAGCGCTGGTGCCAGACCTGCACCCGATCGACAAGCTGTTAGAGACAAAAGCTATCCTGGGGGATTACTTCTGGTCCGCGATGTATCAGCAGTCACCGAAGCAGGCTGGCGGCTCAATCTTCAAAGATGAGTGGATCAAGTATTACCTCCCGAAAGACTTGCCGGCCACCTTCGACATCGTCGTCCACAGCTGGGATATGACGTTCAAAGACAGTGAGGGCACCGACTACGTTGTCGGTCAGGTCTGGGGCAGAAAGGGAGCAAACGCCTATCTGCTTCACCAGGTCAGGGCGCGCATGAGCTTTACAGCAACGCTCAAAGCCGTTAAGCGCATGGCTGACGAATACCCCAAAGGCTTACGCAAGCTGGTGGAGGACAAAGCCAATGGCCCGGCGGTTATTGACTCACTGAAAAGCACTGTTGCAGGGCTGGTACCCGTCGAACCGGACGGTAGCAAAGTAGCGAGGGCGCATGCGATTACCGCCGTATGGGAAGCGGGTAACGTTTTCCTACCTCACAAAGATATTGCCCCTTGGATCACCGAGACGGTCGAGGAAATCACCACCTTCCCGGTCGGCGCGAACGATGACGTTGTCGATGCAATGACGCAGGGATTACGCGATTTGTATCAGAGAAAAACACTCAGCCCACTGGACATCATGTAATGACGAGAAAAAATATCGTTGGTCGTCTGAATGATGGCCTGGTTAGCTTAATGACCTCGCTCGGCGAGAAGATTGGCGCAGTACGGTATAGCAGCAGTAAGCCTGACGTGCCGGATAAGGAACTGCTCGCGATGTATAAAAAATCGTGGGTGGTGAAAAAGTACATCAACAAAACCGCCGACGACATGCTGAAGTTGCCCCGTAAATTTTCGGGCGATGTCGATAGCTCCATAACCAAGCGCATCGCTGATGCTGAAAAAGAACTGAAATTGAACGCAGTCTTTCACAGCGCGCTGGGGTGGGCCTCCCTGCTGGGAGATTCGCTAATCGTGGCTATCACTGATTGTGCCGATGACCAGATAGCCCTGCCGCTCAATTTGCAGAGCGAAGATATCGTTAAATTTCTGGTGTTCCGTAAAGGGGAGTACACGCCGGACAGTAATGTCATCACCGACATACGTTCGGACTGTTTTGGTGAGCCGCTGACGTATCAACTTGATGTCGGGACAAAGCTACTCAGGTTTCACCACTCCCGCTGCTGCCGAACGAAGCTTGGAAATCACAGCATCAAGGACCGCGCCAAGTTTGGCACGTCAGACCTACAGGCGCCCTACGAGCACATCAAAACGTTCGACACTGCAATTCTGAGCACCGGCGACACCATTCAGGAGGCAAACGTCGATGTGCTGTTTATCCCCGGCATGAATAACCAGATCGCAGCTGGTCAGGAAGGGCAGGTTCGCGAGTATGCCAGGGTGATGAAGGACACCAAATCTTCAACCGGGATGTTATTGATTGATGCTGGTGATACACAGGCTCAGGGGCGCTATGAGCAGAAAAACGCGCAATTTACCGGGCTGTCGGATGTGATTAGCAAGATGGCGATTGTGCTGGCCGGGGCGCTGGACAGGCCCATAACGGTTCTGTTTGGTGAGTCTGCCAGCGGGTTCAGCAGCGGCGAGGAAGACAATAAATCCTATTACGAGACGATTAACGGACTGCAGGAGTCCCGGCTTCGTCCAATGCAGGATTTCGCCGACCAGTTCACGCTGGATAAACTCGCCATAACGGAAAGCCTTACCTACGAATACCCGACAATCGACAGCATTAATGAGGCTGACGAAGCTAACCGGTTTAGCCAGTATGCGACGGGCTTCAATACGCTGGTAACGTCGTCAATTCTGACGGAAGAGGTTGCCATCAGGGAGATGGTAAACCGCGGCGTGCTGAAGACTGTTACTGAATCTGAAATCAAGGCGATAGTCAGCGCCGGGGCGAATGCTGGCTTCCGAGGGGATTATGGAATTAAAACTGCTTCTTGAGCGTAAGCAGGGACGTTTGAAACCGCGTCGTCGGCGAATGCGTCCACCGACCGCCAGTAAGCGAGCAGAGGTATGGTATCGGGACAGGTTGACGGATTTTATCGACAGCATGGTCCAGGCGTTTATTGACGAGTTGGGTAAGCCTGTGCTTGTCGATGCCCCTGATAGCACACCTCTCTCGATTACGACGCGTCTTGCCGCTGTCATGCAGCGTCTGGCGAGCATTTCAATTCAGGAGGTTGCCGCCCGACTCTCTGCCGGATTCGTTACGCGGGCAAACCTGCAGAACAAAGAGCAGACGCAGCGCACTTTCTCTCAGGCTTTTGGGATTGATCTGACCGGAATGCTCGGCGATGGCGCGATAAAGCCAGAAATGGAAAAGGCGGTTAATGACAACGTTGACCTGATCACCTCCATCCATACCGACTTTATCCACGATATCGGCGCGGCGGTTTTCGAGAACATGAAAGACGGTGGCCGACATGAAAACCTCATTGACCTGATTAAGGAGCGTGGGGAGGTCACCCGCAATCGTGCAAGGTTCATCGCTCGTGACCAGACCTCAAAACTGAACGCAGACCTGACTGAAGCGCGAAATGTTGCTCTTGGTCTTGACCTGTATGAGTGGGGAGGTACTGGCGACGAACGCGAACGGGAAAGCCATTCCGTTCTGAACGGCATGCTTTGCAAATATTCGGATCCGACAGTCTATTCAGACGACGGCGGTAAAACGTGGAAGAAACGCTCCACTCTCGGAGCATTTATCGGTAAGCCAGGAGAAGACTATCAATGCCGGTGCCTGCCTCACCCTTACGTCTCATGGGATTAATCAATGAAGTGGAAACGAACACCGCAGGGGTATGTGATTACCACTGCGACGATCACCCGCGCAGGGCCGATTGAATATTACGGTCACGAACTGGGATTAACTGGCAGCGATGCCAACAAAAAAATCACCGTTGTCCGCACCCTCGACGAATTATCAAAACCTGAAACACTCGCTTCATTCAATGGCCTCCCGTTCACCATAACGCACCCCGACGACGGGGAAGTCACCGCAGCAGACCACAAAGACAAAGCATCCGGTCATATCGCCAATACCCGTATCGAGGGCGGTGAGGTGGTCTGCGACGTTTTTCTGACGGATGCCGTTGCAATTAAGACGCTGGAAGAAACGGGGATTCGTGAAGTATCCGTTGGATATGAGCCTGCTGAACTCGAGGAAAGGGGCGGTAAGTATTACCACATCAACATTCGCGGCAATCATGTCGCGGGCGTGGCAGAGGGGCGCTACGGGCCTCAGTGTAAGTTAAACGACAAAAAAGGTAAGCCGATGTTCAAAACATTAACTGACGCCCTGAGTTTCCTGAAGGGCAAAAAACTGAAGGATGCGGACGGTGCAGCGCTAACTCCTGACGAACTGGTCGGCATGATCGCCGCGCTGGAAAAAGCACTGGCAGAACCCCAGGGGCAAGGGACTGACGAGGCGACGGCAAAGGCTCAGGAAGTGCTGGCGCAACTCGCTGACCTTAAAACTCAACTGGAAGGCATGACGGGGGCACCATCGCCGAACGATGAAGATCCTGCCGCTGGTGGTGACGACAAGGACGCGAAAATCACTGCGCTGGAAACCGAAAACGCCGATCTGAAAGCGAAGGTTAAAGCGCTGGAAGAAGAACTGGAGCAGCTGAAATCCGGCAACGAAACCAGCACCACACTGGCAGACGCGAAAGCCCGCTTCCCTAAAGTCAGCTTCAATGATGCCAAATCAGCGCGTGACGTGCGCGCCGCCGTACTGGTGAGCACTAAAGCATTTAACGATGCTGAGGTCAAAGCAATGACTGACAGCGAAGTCCGTGCGGCTTATGCAGCCATTCAGGCCACCTCGAAGCCACGCAGTGAAATCGGCGCTCATCTGTTTAACGACTCAGCGAATAAAAGCACTAAAACCGCAACTCAACGCCTTGGGGGTAAATAACTATGGCTTTCGGATTTACTGACTGGGATGGTGCCGACGGCACTATTAAACCAGGTTCAATCAAACGCGCCTCCAGCTCTAACGATAAAGTCTGGGGGGAAGAGAACCTGACCGAAACGAAATTGCCCTACGGCACGTTCGTAGCTGTCAACCCGGACGGCGGCGTGATGCCACTCGCAGCCAATACTCGGATCCACGGGATTGTGGTGCGCGACATTTACGGCGACGGTGCACCGCACACCAAGCAGGTCAACGTAGGGCATTTCTCTCACGGCGACTGCGTCGGCGCGCTGACAGTCGATGACGCTGATTTTACTCGTGGCGCGGCGGCATACATCGTGGCGACGGGGGCCGATGCCGGGAAGGTCACGACCGAAGCAACCGGCAATATTGATTTGGGCTACTGGGTGGAAGATGTGAGCGCGGGCAACAACTGCGTGGCTATCACCCTGGGTTACGTACAGCAGGCAGCACAGCCAGCGGAAGGAGCATAACAAATGCCAATGGTATCAGCAGATTTTGAAGAAGTATTACAGGAAGCGCTGACCGAGCGTGACATGGAGTTGCAGGAAAAAGAGCTGCCGGAGATCAATATTGGCGAGGCTCTTCCGGTGAAAGAAGGACTCGACTTCTCCCTGGAATATGTAGATTTCGGCGTGTCAGAAGTGGTCGGCTCGGTCAAAGACGGCATCATTGGTAACAAAACCAACAGCCTGAAAACCATTGATAGTGATATCGAATGGCTGAAAGCGCCTGTTGGCCAGTGGGCTAAAGCCGCAACCTGGACTCAGCAAGAACTGGAGAAGATTGCGCGCCTGAACATCAACCTGCAGACGAAAAAACAGGATGATTTGTATGCCAACGCCCTCGCAACAATCCAGTACGCGGGATACGTAGGCCATCGCGGAGTTAAAGGGCAGGAAGGGTTGCTGACAGGCGCGAAGGTTCAGGTTGTCATCGATGCTTCAGGCAAAACCATCGCCGAAATGACCTCTGATGAATTCGTGAAGCTGGTGCTGGATGCTTACAACGTGGCCTGGCGTAAATCCAGCTATCGCATCCAGCCAACACATATTGCGATGGACGCCAGTGACTTTATGCTCGCCATGCAGAAATTCGACCCGAACCCGATCGTTGTGGGTACTGACCTGCTTCCGATTGCGGCGATGGATCGCATTATGGCGGCGCTGCGTAAGACTTCTGGTAATGAGTCCTTCAACATTACTTTCGTGAAAATCCCGAGCAATTACGCGGTAGGTATCAAATCGGGCAAAACCCGCCTGGCCATATACACCTACGAAGCCGATTACGTCGAAATGGAAGTGCATATGCCGGAGCTGCTGGCGGCACGACAGCGTGATCTGCTGACATATGAGTGTGGCTATCGTTCTGCCTTCGGTGGCGCGATGTGGAAACAGCCGCAGTCCGCGGTGTACGTGGATTACAAATCCTCTCCGGCAGAATAATCACAGGGGGTAGCATGGAATTCACCGTTCGTTACCCCGAGTTCGCCAGTGTTGCCCCTGCTCGCATAGAAGGGGCGCTACAGGATGCAGCAAACCAGATGAGCCGCAAGGTATGGAACAAGCTCTATGAACAAGGGCTTCATGCTTTAGCGGCGCATCTGCTGTATGCGGCTGGCGCGCTTACTCCCTCCGGCAGTAGCAATGGCAAGCCTGTCCAGACAATCACCAGTCGCTCCGTTGCTGGCGTGTCCCTGGGCTACTCTGCGCCCGATGCCGGGTTTGGGGCCAGTCATGATGGATATGGCTCAAGTTCATTCGGTCAGGAGTACCTGAGACTTCGTAAGCTGGTAGGTGTGCATGTGCTGGCGCTACGGTAGTTAACAGGGAGTGACTTTTTATGACTCCGGAAGAGACGCTAAAACTTACCACCGAATACCTGAAGAACCTGCAAGCGATGAAAACGCATTACGTTGCCGTGGGTTTGCCTGCTGGCAAGGTGGGAAACAAAACCAATGATGATGGAACATCAATAATCGAGATTGGGGCGGCGCACGAATTCGGCGCTGAAATCGATCACCCTGGTGGTACCGGATATATGGCAACAGGAGGTAAGGCTACTTTTTCGAAAAATAGCTTTATGGGGCCGGTTAGCGGCTTTACGGTAGCCCACAAGATAACACTCCCTGAACGATCCTTTCTTCGCGTTCCATTCACCCTCAAAAAGTCGGAAATTAACCGGGCAATCGAAAAGGCTTGTGAGGCCGTAGGGTCCGGGCGAATGGATGCTGACACCGCTTTAAATTTGATAGGCGCGACGGCGCGAAATATCAGCGTGAAAGCCTTTGAAACGGCGGGGTATGGCACGTGGCCAGATATCACAGAGGCAACGAAAAAAGCCAAAGGTTCGTCGGCGATCCTGATTGATAAAGGGCAATTGCGAGGAACAATTACATGGGAGATTCGTAAGTGAGCGACTTATCAGACCTTGATATGAGCGATGCGCTAATCGGTTGGGAACAGCCTGTAAAACTCAAAACCCGTACTGAAACCACCATCGATTTTGAACCGTCCGTGACTGTTAGCAGCCAGGACATTCTGGCGGTGGTGCAAAGTGCGAATAAAGAGAATCTGACGCTGGATAGCCTGGACTGGTCGAAAGAGTATCTGCTGATTCACGCGCGGCTGAAAATTGAAACCGGTCAGTTTATCGAGAGGGGCGGGAAGGACTACAAGGTCGTGTCCCCGGCTGATTACATGGATTATGGATTCTGCGCCGTCATTGCTGAGGAAACCCGGCTCCCGCTACTGGTGCCAACGCCATGACACAACCCCACCTGAAAGCTGTCGCGCGTTTCGTGCGCGACCTTCTGGACTACGACGAGCAGCTGATCAAGTTCGACCGTCGGAACGTACAGGCGTCCGACTTTTCCACCAGTTATATCGTGGTAAACGGCTCACTACCGCAATCAGTGCTGGCCCGGGGCCAGTGCTTTAATGGTGACGCTGAAGTAATGACTTATAGCGCCTCAGTGAGCCACGCGATTGTCCTGGAGTTTTACGGGGATAAGGCTTACGTCAACGCTGAAAGCTTCCTGATGCTGAGTGAAAGCCAGCACGCGAACGAACTGCGCCCCACGCATTCACTTACCATCATGGCCGTCTCAAACATCATTGATGTGGGGCAACTTCTGGGACAGTCCCACGGCAACCGTGTTCACCTGAGTTTCAATGTTCAGTATGCCCCTGCGCGGGACGTGCAGACACTGCGCATCGATACGCCGCAGTTTCAATTTTTAGAGGACAAGTAAATGTCGGCATCAATTAATAACGTCATTAATGTGACGCTTCTCGAAGAGGGGCGGGCGGCGGCGCGCGATAACATCAACGTTTGCGCAATTCTGACCAGCCAGACGGGGGTATTGAGCACTGCTGAACGCTGGCGTTCATACAAAAGCGCATCTGCTGTCGAACAGGACTGGGGGGCTTCTTCAGTCACCGCAGCTTTTGCGAATGTGTTTTTCGGGACCAGTCCTAACCCGGTATCCGCGGGCGGCACGCTGATCGTCGGTTACTGGAACGCTGCCGGGGAAACGCTGCCTGCGACCAGCGGTGTACTGCGTGGCGGTGAGATTTCTCAGGCAGTCGTACTGCCAGCGTTACGCGAGAAGTCTGACTGGTCATTCAGTATTGAGATTGACGGCACTAAGCACGATGTGACTGAAATTAATGGCATGACGGCGACGACACTGGCAGATGTCATCGCCCAAATCCAGGCGAAAATTACGCCAGATGTTGCATCGGTTGTTTTTGATGGCAGCCGTATAGCGATTACCAGCAAATCGACAGGGACTAACTCTGTTGTTGGTTATCCGACAGTGCTGGATGGTGGCTCTTTTATTGGCGATCTGCTGGCGGTTGCGGAGGGTTCCGGCGCTTCGCTGGTAAACGGTAGCGCATCAACTGAGATTTCACCGGAAACACAACTGGAATCTCTCAGCAAACTCAAAGCGCAGGTCAACGTAAAAGGCGCGGCCTTCATCGACAAAATTCTCGATGCGCAGGTGCCGTTGATCGCTTCATGGGCTAAAGCGAACGCGGTAATCGTGTATGAGACATTTACCGGTTCGGCAGCTCTGGAAGTTGATCCGACTAACCCGGCATGGGCGGTAACACTCGCCAGCCAGAGTAATTTCCGCATGCTCTACAGCAAAGCAGGCAACCGGAAATTTGGTGTTAGCTATATGGCGCGCACGCATACCGTTAATTTCAACGGAGAACGCACTGCAATCACTTTGCACCTCAAAACGATGAACGTGCCGGCCGAAAGTTATGAGCAGACGGAGATCGACAAAGCGAAGCGCGTAGGTCTCGACATCTACACCACGATTAAAGACGTTCCCTGCGTGCTGTCGAGCGGTGCTAATGATTTTGTCGACAACGTCTATAACCTGATGGCCTACGTTGACGCAGTGCAGACGGATTCCTTCAACCTCCTTAAAACCACGCCGACTAAAGTCCCACAAACCTATTATGGCGTTGATCAGTTAGAGGACTGTGTAGAGAAAACCACGCATGGGTTTGTGAAGGCTGGGGTGTTCAATCCGGGTACCTGGACGCTGCCTGACTTCTTCGGGGATCGGGATATGTTTCTGCGAAATATCGAGCAAAACGGGTATTACGTGCTGGCCGGTGACCTGAAAGACCAGTCAACCGCAGACAGGCAGGAACGCAAATCCCCGGTTGTTCAGGTAGCAGTGAAGAATGCTGGTGCTGTTCACAGTGCCGATATCATCATCAATTTCAATAAATAAGGAGCGGTAAATGTCTCAGATTGTTATCAGTGCAGATACCGCGACCACCGTTCTGAATGGGCGAATCATCACGGATATCGCTGCGGGGGACTACGTCACGCTGACGCCATCCAATCCGCTTACAAGCCGCGCCAATAGTGCGAATAACGGCGTCACAATCTCCGGGCGTGTCGATGCCGGGGTGCATGTGATGGTGATACGTGTCCAGAAGTTTTCTAACGATGATATCTGGCTCAACCAGCAGCGTAACTCGGCGATCCCCGTTGTCCTTAACGGCTCAGTCAAAGAGTCGTTCGTGCGCGACGGCGCTGCACTGAAGGAAACCTACGATCTACAGGCTGGTTCTATCACCACGCAACCGACGCAAACCAAAAACAACCAGGACGTTAATGCACTGATGGAGTACACCATCGAGTTCCGTAACGTCGTGCGCAATGTATAAGGTATCCCATGGTTAACGACAAAGAACTGAATGAAAAGCAGCGGAAAGCGCTTGAGATGATTAAGGCCGTCTACAAGGACGGTTTTGCGGAGATTAACGGCAACCGCTACGACTTTGCAGCGATGACTCACAAAAAACGCCGCAAGGTTTTTGCCTTTTTCACAGGTATTGCCTCTGAATTATCGCGGCAGTCTCTTGAGTTTCTGGACTCAGAGCGATTCGAGGAAATTGAACGCCTGATGTTCGATTACGTTCTGTTTGACGGTGTGCAACTGTCCAAGCAGCCGGAACACTTCGAATCCTACCCTGGTGATTACGTCATGCTAATCACAACAGCGCTTCAGGTTATCAGCCTGCCTTTTATGGGCGGGAGCAATATGAACTCACGTTCAGAAGCTCCAGACGTTCAGAAATTTACGTTAAATCCTCGAACATAAGCGACGACATGAGCATGTATCTGGCGCTGTCAAAGGCCGGATACGGCCCCTATCACGAACTTGTTAAATTAGACACACCAGAGCTGTTTGACATGCTTGAGTTCGAGAATATCAGCGCAGACATTCAACACCACGAGATGGAGAAGGCCCGGAATGGCGATAGTTAACGAGCTTATTACCAAATTCGGTTTTATCGGTGATCTGGCGCCACAGGAAACCTTCAACGCGAATCTGAAAGCGTCCATTGGTCTGCTTGCCGGGCTTGGCGCTGCTATCGCCGGTTCGGCTGCGGGGGTTGCTGGCTGGGTGACGTCTATCAGTCAGTCCATTGATCCGATGGTCCAGTTCTCTCGGGAAACGGGCGTAGCAATCGAGACCATTCAGACACTGGGCTATGCGGCATCCGTAAATGGCTCAAGTGTCGATGCGTTGCAGGCTTCGCTCGGTGAGATGACAAAAAGAGTGGGAGAGTTCGTTTCTACCGGAGAGGGGGAAGCTAAAGACGTTGCGGAAAGACTGGGACTTCAGTTCAAGGATATGAACGGGCAGGTAAAAAACTCCGATGTGATATTTCGTGAACTGGCCGACAAGCTGCACGGCATGAGCCAGGCAGAGAAGTTTTCCGTTCTGGATAAGATGGGTATCGACCGTTCCATGGTTCAGTTGTTATCCATGACTAGCGAAGAAATATCTTTGTTGCAGAACAAGGCTGAGGCGCTTGGTGTCGTCACGCAAGACCAGGCAGATCAGTTCGCTGCCTATAACGATTCTCTTACCACGCTAGGGAAAGGCTTTGATGGTATCAAGTTTCAGGTTGCCGTCGGATTTGTACCGGTGCTGAAAGACCTGGTGGATGGGTTTACAGACTTTCTCATTGCTAACAAGGATCTCATCAAGAACGGTCTGGCCCATCTTGGGGAAATTATCTTCTCCGTTATGGGTATGATCCGCCGCTTCCTGCCGATTGTCGCTGCTATCACTATCGCTTTCTCTGCCTGGTGGCTTGTCACTGGCGGGCTTGCAACAGTAATGGGCGTGCTGATGTCTCCAGTAGTCCTTATCACTGCAGCAATCCTGGGCGTTATCCTTGTCATAGATGACCTGTTAACGGCTATGGAAGGCGGCCAAAGCGTTATTGCTGATTTCTTTAAAGACACATGGGGGATCGATATTGTCCCCGGTTTGCTGGCGATCAAAGACGCGGTCATGGTGGTGGTCGATTACATCATCGATGTATTCAAACAAGGTGTTGAGAATATCAAACTGCTCTTTAGCGCGCTGAGTAAGCTGGTCACAGGCGATTTTCAGGGGGCATGGGATGATGTTGTGAAATCTTTCACTGAAAGTGTTGCTCTGCTCAGAAAGCCGTTTGATGAATTTATGCAGTGGGTGATGGGATTGTTCGCAAACCTCGGTGAGACCATTAAAAACACGATCAGCAATGCTGCTTCAAATGCCTGGAATGCCACAAAGTCTTTCTTCGGGTTCGGTGAGGATGAACAGCAGCAGGGGGTAACCGGCGGCGGTAACGGTGGCATGAGTCCTGATGGTATTCCTTACGGAATGAATGCTGCCGTGGGTATCGCTGGTGGTGGTATGACAAGCAATTCAAATGTCAGCCAGCAGAACACGATTCACATCAATACATCTGATCCGGTTGTAGCCGGGAATACCGCGGCAGATAGCCTGCAACAAAATATGAAGGATGCCAACCGGTTGAGTGGCAGAGGGGGGCGTTGATGGGAATTTTTGACGGCCTCATGCAGGCGCAATCCTCGGGTAAAGATACGGTTAAAAAGGTAGGGATCGGCGGGTTCTCAATGTTTGCCCGAGTGAGTGACGCTACTGAATACCCCTCTCAGGTTCCGGTAGACGTGCTGGAGGACGGCAGTAACGCATCTGACGATATCATCAATGGCCCACTGACGATAAAAATCAACGGTGTTGTGGCCGATATCTATGTCGATGCAAAACCAAACTCTTCTTTTAGCCTGATGCCCGATTATTCAAAGTATGGCGAGGTGCTGGAGTACATCCCCTCGAAGACGCAGCAACAGTTGCAGAAAATGAATGAGATTGCCGACCGTGCAGAGCAGGCCGTCTTAAAGGCAAAACGCCTGGTTGATAAAGGGGCTGATCTGTTTGGGCTGGTGGGCAATCCGTCTACTGGTGGCGCAAAAGGTATCAGAGAGCAGTTCCTCGACTTCATTGAGGCTGTTTACCATGGCAAGCAGCTTATTTCCGTGGAGGTGGATTATCGCACCCATGAAAATATGGCATTAAGCGGCCTGATCATCAGCACTGACAATCAGACGATGGAAACTAAGTTTGAGGCCAGTTTTACAAAAATCACCTTCACGCAACTAACTACTACACCGATAGAGCAGCACTTCAAATCACCGTCGGCAGTCGCTAAATCAAAAACGGCGGGCGTTGCAAATAAGGGGGCGCAGACTCCGGCAGATAATTCAAAAAGTGGTAGTGGAAAATCTAAATCAGTCTTTACCGCAATACTTGGGAGATAATATGAATCAGATCTCCAACATTACCGACGAGTCTATTCAGCGCCATGTTCTGATCTTTGACCGTGGTGAGGCTGTCGTTATCCTTCGCCACCTGCCAACGGTTGAAATGTGGAAGATGCGCGTGGAATACAATGGCGATTATATTGATGGCGTAAAGTTATCGCTGGGAACGTTGCATTTTCGACATAAAAACTGGCCGTTTGATATTGCGGTGCTTGCTTCAGATAACACCGGTATAGACCCGTACCGCGCAGATGATTTCGCCAGCGGACGATGTGAGCTTTACATGGTAACACCGGAAGAAATGATTGAAATTCGCGGGGGAGACGTACCGTAATGGAAACTTTTTATCGTGACTATCGTCTGACGGTTGGGATCGGTAACCAGGCTGTGATTATTCAGCCACCGATAACTATTTCATTTAAAGCGCTTGAATCGGTAAGTAAAAAGTCTCTGGGTAAGTTGAGTGTGTCCATCAACGGTTTAAAGCCCTCCTCGCGTCTGCAATTGCTCAAGTCTGAAGATGAAGAGAAGTACATCCCGGTAAGGCTGGAGGTTGGTTACGACGGCAAGCTGCGTCAGGTGTTTCAGGGTTCAGTTAAAAGTGGGGCAGTAAAGCGTGAGGGTGCGATCCACATCGTCAGCCTGGAATGTGAAGACGGTGGCCACGACTATATCAACGCCTTCACATCGCGCACGGTACGCGGGAAAGATCAGGTCGTCGATTCTGTCTTGCAGGACATGCCGAACACGAAGAAAGGCTCTGTGACGAAGCAACAGGCTCTTATCAGGCCGAAGGTTCTAGTGGGAAGCTCCAGTAAAATTCTTACTGATATGTTGTCACCAGATGAGAGCTTTTTCATCAAAGATGAACGGGTGCATATCCTGAAAGCGAATGAAGTAACTTCGGGAAATATCCCAGTGGTTAACGCTCGTAGTGGTCTGCTAAACACCCCGCAAGCCACGAAGATTAGCGCGCAGGATGACGGCGGCCAGAAGGGGAAAAAGCCTACTAACGACCCGGAGACTGATCCGGGGGGGAGTAATAAAGAAAAGGTCGACTCAAGCACGCTAGCCCCTCAATCGAAAGGGCAGATAGTATTCGATACGAAACTGAATCCTATGCTGGTAATTGGCGGCCTTTGTGCAATAGAGAGTGTCACGAACCCCGCGCTAAACGGGGTTTATAAGATATACCAAGTTGAAACCAGTGGGCAGAACAACGGGGCGGCTTGGTATCAGAAGGTCGTCTGTCAGCCAGCAGGGAATTACGCGGTAATCAAGTGACTATTTCATATCGAGACAAACTGTAGCGATATAATCGCCCATAGCCGTTAAAGATGTAGCCGCAAAGTCTCTATCATCTATTTTTTCGGTGCTCATAATTTTCTTTTGTTCATTAACGAAGTCTTTTTTTATTTTGAGGCAAGATTTTTTATCGTTCAAACCGTCACGAACAACTTCACGAAGTGTTTTTTGAGCGGCAGGAAGTCGTGATATTGCTTTTGATTTTTCCGTATCACTCATATCAGTGAGTTGTATCGCCTGCATCATCTCACTCTCAAACTTCGCTTTAGCAACGTCTGCAAAAGGTCCTGCATGTGATGCCGTTGCAGTGACTAATCCCAAAATAAAAACTAATTTTTTCATAATTCATCCCAGAGAAAAAATATGGTTGAAGAACTTCACGACACTATCAGCCTGGGTGTTGAATTCGCTCTGGCCGATGTTCACACCATTGTTGTCGCAAAAATAACGTCTGTAAATGACAAAACAATCAGTTGCGTCCCCGTTATCAATCGGGTTGTGAAAGGGAGCAGCAAGCAACTCCCAGAGTTCATTGAAGTCCCCCCGGTAATTTTGCAAGGCGGTGATAGTTATATCGCCGAACCAATTGCGGCTGGTGACTATTGCCTCGTCCTTATCTCTGAGCGTTGTTATGACGCCTGGTATGCGGGTAGCGACTTTGTTTCACCACTTGAAATGCGTATGCACGATTATTCAGATGGCTTCGCTCTGTGTGGGGTTAACCCACAGGCTACCGCGATCAATATCCCTAAGAAGAACAGGATGATGAAGGGGGATTCTGACCACGAGGGTGATTTAAACCTCACAGGAAATATTACCCAGAAAGAGGGTAAAACGACTCTGGAAGAATGCGATGTTCTAAATGTACTCCAATATTCACAGGTAAAGACAGGCGGTAAGTCTGGGGTGTCTGGTTCATTTCGAAGCGATGACGGGAAAACAATCACAGTTACCAACGGTATTGTCACGGAGATCTCATGATTGTTTCAGCACTTGATAAAAATGACGACTGGGGATTTGGGCGCGGGAAGGCAAACTATATAACCGGCGGTGCCGCTATCGCGCAGAAAGCCAAATGCCGGATCCGCTCGTTCAAAAACGATAATCCTCTCAACATGGATGACAACATCGACTGGCTTTACCTGTTATCAGAGAGAAACACCGAGCAGGAGATTCTGCGGGAGATAGAGCGCGTGACGCTGGCGACGGATGGGGTTATGCGCATTACCGCTCTGGCGATGGAGGTCAATAAGGCCACCCGGTCACAAAAAATCGAACTCAGCATTGAGACCGTCTATGACCAGCAGACGATCACCTTCCCGGTCAACGGAGCGTTGAAGAATGGTACTACAGTTTAGCGACAACGGCCTTGAGACAAGCACTCTCCGGGAGTTATTTCAGGAACTGAGCGACGGATATAAGGGAATTTATGGTCAGGATATCGATTTAGACCAGGAATCTCCCGACGGTCAACGCGTGGCAATCGAAGCTCAGGCTCGGGCAGATATTGAAGCCGCGCTGCAATGGCTTTATTCCCAAATGGACCCCGACTTTAATACTGGTGATATGCAGCAGATTATCGCCAAACTTCACGGGCTTTTCCTTCGTCCTGGATCCCGTTCTCAGCGCGACCTTAAAGTCACAACAGACAGGCCGGTGCTTATCTATAGCGGGTACAAGATACGGGACCAGGCAAATCAGGTCTGGGCTATCCGACAGGACGTGACTGTTCCGGCGGGCGTCACAACAGCTACCTTTTTTGCTCAAAACTTTGGGAAAGTTACTGGGCTTGTGAACGATACCTTCACTCAACTCACACCAGAACCAGGGATTGTGAGCATTATCTCTGATTCCGCGGTTGTGGTCGGTCGGGATGAGGAAACGCCTGAAGAATTCAGGCAACGCCGGAACCGGTCACTTGAGAACCCTGCAACAGGTAGCACTGGTGCGGTTTTCGCTAAAGTTGCCCAACTGCCAGGCGTAATTGATCTAAATATCGGTGAGAACGATACGAAAATCGATGATCAAACAACGGGTATTCCTGCGAATTCAATATGGCTGGTCGTTGAGGGGGGAGCAATTTCAGAAATTGTGGAGGTAATGGTTAAACAGAAAGGCGGTGGAACGGGAACGAAAGGCAACATAACCGGGCGTTTTTCCGAGACCCTGATTCGGCCTGACGGCACCTCATTTCTTATAGCCCATGAACTTCAGTTTGATCGGCCCATCTATAGGCCGCTACATATCAGGCTTAATGCCCGTCGGAAGATCCAAAGCGAACCGATAGATATCGATGCTCTCAAAAAATCTCTTGCATCACGCACCATGCATATTGGTGAGTCTGTGGATGCCAATGAATTTTATGAGAATGGGTATGGGGTAGGACGGGTAAATTTTGTGCTGACCAATCTGCAAATTAGCAGTAATGGGGCAGATTACACCGATGCTGAGTTATCGCCAGGCTTTCAGGGAAAGTTCACGTTGAGTGTGGAAAATATAGACGTTAACGAGGTGGTCCAGTGAATGACGACATCATTAACCGCTACACGCTAATGCTCATCAAGCAATATTGGGAAAAGAAAAATGCAAGGTCAGAGATACAGGCCATGCTCAGGCACTGGCAAATCATCGCCGATTTTATTCGTAACCCAGATAACTTTGATCTCGACCGGGTTACCGGATACCGGCTTGATGTTATTGGCCGGATAGTCGGCCTTCCCCGCAGTGTGCCGGCTGTTATTGCACGTGTATTTTTCGGGTTTGAAGGACATCTGAATACCGCGGGCTTCGACAGTAAATCTAATGCCGCGTATGTCGGCGCACCTTTCTACAGCAAGTTTTCCCCGGCATATGGTGACTACCAACTGGCTGACAATGAGTATCGCAGGTTCCTCCGGGTCAAAATTGCACGAAACGCCGCTGGCGCAACGATAGCGTCAGACGATCGAGTCAGCCTGCAGGATGTTATACAGACGGCATTCAACGGCGAAGCTTACGTGACCGACAGAAAAGACATGACGCTTGCGCTGAACGTTTCGCCGCGGGTATCAGTTGAAGAGTTACGCCTGATTGTGAAGCTTGGCCTGCTGCCGAAACCTGCGGGTGTTCGATACGATTATTTTTATCAGGTGACTCCTGGTCTGACATTCGGTTTCTCGCGAAACCCTTCGGCCAGAGGATTCGCCAGCAAGTTTAATACCGCCTACCAGGGCGGTTTTTTTTCGAGGAAAATCCATGTCTAAGATTGCACGATATCAGGGAAATGTTCGGGCTTTTGCCTCTAATGCACAGGGAATGGAAAGAACCGTGTTTGGTGGAACAAATCAGGCGGATGACCTGACCTCGCAGATCACGGCATCTTTCCTTCGCGGATGGGGCATTGTTGGCGCTTCCGAGCACCCCTCGCTTGAGGACTTCAATGCAGCGATGTACGCAATGAGCCAGTTCATTGCATATCAGCATCAGATGGGGGTCCCAGAATGGCATTCAGAGCAGGAATACCATATCGGCTCGATGTGCACGTATAACGGTGAATCTTATCAGTCCCTACAAAATGCAAATGTTGGTAGCCAGCCGCCATCAGCAAAATGGACTCCTGTCTTAACTTCAAAAAACGGTCTCTCAAACCTTGGTCTGGGAGAATTGGCTCTGGCAGGAACGATGACCGGCGCTTTTGAAAGCGCTGGCTACCTGAAAATCCCGGCAATTATTGGCGGTGCTAAGCGAACCCTGATAGTCCAGTGG
>OJJJ01000180.1_pt1 | contig 40777 bp, 38 predicted proteins | sample 1596311 | NCBI WGS metagenome assembly OJJJ01 (sample SAMEA4350140, study PRJEB24818) | metagenome | biome: human; feature: gut; material: faeces | place: Denmark | collected 2013-09 | reverse complement strand
GGTTTTCCTGACTCGTATGGTTAAAAATTCCGAATAATAAATAGAACTCAGAATCACTGACTACACTTATTCTCACGTCCAGCAAAAAACATAGCGTGTCTGGACGCAGCACTCTCGCTATTCACAACCTAACGATGAGGATTTGATGATGAATAAAGACGAAGTCGGTGGTAACTGGAAGCAGTTGAAAGGTAAAGTGAAAGAGCAATGGGGCAAACTGACCGATGATGATATGACGGTCATTGAAGGTAAGCGTGACCAGCTGGTGGGTAAAGTCCAGGAACGTTACGGTTATGCGAAAGATCAGGCGGAGAAAGAAGTGAAGGATTGGGAAACCCGCAACGACTACCGTTGGTAATTATCCCCTCCCGCCTGAATGTACAAGGATGTACGTTCTCTCGCTTAGCGCCCGACCTTCTTTTTTACCTGAATCGTGTGATCATGCTGGCAGTCGCCAGGATGACGGCAGGCTTCAACTTCCACACAGACCTGACACAGGCCATGCGCTTCAATTACGTTATGACGTAGGGCAAAGCCCATTTTGGCCGCCAGCGTATGCATGATGTCTTCCACGCCTTCCGCACACTCTTCTTTCACCACGCCGCAGCGGTCACAAATGAACATCGCTGAGCTGTGGGTGGGCTGATCGAACAAATGGCAAAGCACGTAGCTGTTGGTGGATTCTACCTTGTGGACAAAACCTTGTTCGAGCAGAAAATCGAGCGCACGATAGACGGTAGGCGGTTTAGCCTGTGGTTCAGTTTCCCGTAATAAATCCAGCAGGTCATATGCGCTGATTGCCCCTTCCTGGAGGCTCATCAGGCGCAGCACTTCGAGGCGTTGCGGCGTGAGTCGCACGTTACGTTGCGCACAGAGTTTTTCAGCGTGAGCCAGCAACTCCTGCGTAGGGGTTCTTTCCATTTTGGCGCCTCGATTTGCGTGGAAGGTTAATCCCTTACTTTATCATGTTCTGCATAAAACGCCGAGATCAGCCGTGGTGTGCTATACCTGACGCATCGCAATACTGGAAAATATAAAATGAAAAGACCGGATTGTATTCGCCACTGGCGTGATGTGGAGGGGGCTGACGACGCTACCTATCCCGGAAGCGATGAGCTGTTTTCTATCGGCGCACCGCTTGCTCGTAAGCTGGGCTTGGGTCGCCTCGGCATTCACCATGAACGCCTGCCTCCGGGCCGTCGCACCTCGTACCCTCACGCCGAAAGCGACGAAGAAGAGTTTATCTACGTGCTGGAAGGGTATCCGGAGGCCTGGATTAACGGCTATTTATGGAAGCTGGAACCGGGGGATAGCGTCGGATTTCCAGCGGGAACCGGCGTGTGTCACACCTTTATCAATAACACCAGTGAAGAGGTGCGACTGCTGGTCGTCGGCGAGGCAAATAAAAAATTCAACCGCATCTACTACCCACTGAATCCGGTGTATGCGGCCACGCGCGAGGATCGCTGGGTTGACCATCCACCACAGTTTTTTGGTTCCCACGACGGTAAACCCGGATCGAAATAGCATGAGGGGGGCCGTGACGATGTGGCTCACTATCGTCGCGGTCTATGCTATAGTGGCGCCCCTTTTTTAACCGGATGCTTAATTATTCGCCATGCTGCCTGAATCTCAGTCCACCGCTTTCCCTGCACATCGTTTTTCTATCGCGCCGATGCTCGACTGGACGGACAGACACTGCCGCTACTTTTTGCGCTTACTGTCCAGCCAGACGCTGCTCTATACGGAGATGGTAACCACCGGGGCAATCATTCATGGTAAAGGCGACTATCTGGCGTATAGCGACGAAGAGCATCCGATAGCCTTACAGCTTGGTGGTAGCGACCCGGCCGCGTTGGCACAGTGTGCGAAGCTGGCGGAAGCGCGGGGCTATGACGAGATAAACCTCAACGTGGGCTGTCCCTCTGATCGCGTACAAAACGGGATGTTTGGTGCCTGCCTGATGGGCAATGCGCAACTGGTTGCTGACTGCATCAAGGCGATGCGCGATGTGGTATCAATTCCGGTGACGGTCAAAACCCGTATTGGCATTGATGACCAGGACAGCTACGAATTTCTGTGTGATTTCATCAACACGGTCTCCGGCAAAGGAGAATGTGAGATGTTTATCATTCATGCGCGCAAGGCCTGGTTGTCCGGGCTGAGCCCGAAAGAAAACCGTGAAATCCCACCGCTGGATTACGCCCGCGTGTACCAGCTGAAGCGTGATTTCCCGCAGTTGACCATGTCGATCAACGGCGGCATAAAATCGCTGGAAGAAGCGAAAGCGCACCTTGAACATATGGATGGCGTGATGGTGGGACGTGAAGCCTATCAGAACCCCGGTATTCTGGCGTCCGTGGATCGCGAAATTTTCGGTTCAACGGGTGCTGACGTGGACCCTGTTGCCGTGGTGCGCGCCATGTACCCGTATATTGAACGGGAACTGAGCCAGGGAACGTATCTGGGACATATTACCCGCCATATGCTGGGGCTGTTCCAGGGCATTCCGGGCGCGCGTCAGTGGCGTCGTTACCTGAGCGAAAATGCGCACAAAGCCGGTGCGGATATCAATGTGCTGGAACATGCGTTGAAGCTGGTAGCAGACAAACGTTAATTGTTCACCAAAAGTTAGTCAATTTCACCACGCCCTGCGCACTATCTCGGGGCGTTTTCTTTATAAATCAATCAATTAATTCTGGCATGATTTTTGTAATGGTTTAAGCAGAAATTCATTATGGGAGAGCATCATGCTGGAACTACTTTTTGTGATTGGCTTTTTTGTCATGCTGATGGTCACCGGCGTGTCGCTGTTGGGGATTCTGGCCGCGCTGATGGTGGCGACCGCCGTGATGTTCCTCGGCGGGATGTTTGCGCTGATGATTAAACTACTGCCATGGCTGTTATTGGCTGTCGCCGTGGTGTGGGTTATCAAGGCCATAAAAGCGCCAAAAGTCCCGCACTATCAGCGCAATAACCGTCGGTTTTACTAAGGTATTGAGCGGTACATCACAACCTGCAACATTGCCTTTAGAACCAAATAGGAATTGATTATTAAATCTGTCACTATTGCGCGGTTAACGAATTCATCGAGCTGTACCCTACATACAGCCGAACTAAAAAAAGAAAGGGCTTCCTACGGGAAGCCCTAATTCTTTTCTTCCCCGTCATAATTCAAACCGCAGGCGTGTTGGCTGCTTGAATTATTTAAGGGGGAAGTATCACGGGATCAGCAAACTCGACCCCTGCGTGGCCCGGCTTTCCAGTACTTCATGCGCCCGCTGGGCATCTTTTAACGCAAACGTCTGACCTTGCGCGATATCGACTTTAATCACGCCGCTGGCAATCAGTGAAAATAGCTCATTACTGGCTTCGGTCAATTCATGGCGGTTGGTGATGTAACCCTGCAGAGAAGGGCGTGTGGCGTACAGCGAGCCTTTCTGGTTCAGAATACCTAAGTTAACGCCGGTCACCGGCCCGGACGAATTACCAAAACTCACCATCAATCCCCGGCGTTGCAGGCAGTCCAGCGAAGCTTCCCAGGTGTCTTTACCCACCGAGTCATAAACTACCCGGACTTTTTTACCGCCCGTAATTTCTTTAACCCGCTCGACAATGCTCTCTTCGCGATAGTTAATCACCTGCCATGCGCCGGCCTGTAATGCAATTTGCGCCTTTTGCGCAGTGCTGACGGTACCAATTAGCTTCGCCCCCAATGCTTTTGCCCACTGGCAGGCAATCAGACCAACGCCGCCTGCGGCGGCATGGAACAGAAACGGCTCGTCAGGCTGGATTTCATAGGTTTTACGCAACAGATAGAAAACGGTTAACCCTTTCAGGTAGGACGCGGCAGCCTGCTCAAACGAGATGGCATCCGGTAAAATGGCGGCTTTATCGGCGGGGACATTATGTACGGAACTGTAGGCACCGAGCATTGACTGGGCGTAGACCACGCGATCGCCAACGCTGATGTGGGTTACTTTGCTACCGACTTTGCTGACCACGCCGGCCGCTTCGGTGCCGAGTCCGCTGGGCAGAGAAGGGGGCGAATACAGTCCGCTGCGGATGTAGGTATCGATATAATTGATGCCAATCGCTTTGTTTTCGACCTGGATTTCATGCTCGGCCGGATCAACGGGCGTAAAGTCCACAGCCTTCAGTACGTCAGGGCCGCCGTGCTTGTGAAATTCAATACGTGTTGCCATGCTTCCTCCAGAAATGTGGTAATCTTTCGACCCAATCATTATCTCGGTAACTCCATTCACTATGGCAGGAAATAAACCCTTCAACAAACAACAGACTGATGCTCGTGACCGCGATCTGCAGGTCGCCGGGCTGAAAGTACCGCCGCACTCGATTGAAGCGGAACAGTCGGTGTTGGGCGGTTTAATGCTGGATAACGAACGCTGGGACGATGTTGCCGAGCGTGTCGTCGCGGAGGATTTTTACACCCGACCGCACCGGCATATCTTCACCGAAATGCATCGTTTGCAGGAGATGGGCAAACCCATCGATCTGATAACCCTGGCCGAGTCGCTGGAAGTGCAGGGGCAACTCGACAGCGTCGGCGGTTTTGCCTATCTGGCTGAGTTATCTAAAAATACGCCAAGTGCGGCGAACATAAGCGCCTATGCGGATATCGTCCGCGAACGCGCCGTCGTGCGCGACATGATTTCGGTAGCCCATGAAATCGCGGAGGCCGGATTTGATCCGCAAGGGCGTTCCAGTGAAGATTTGCTGGATCTCGCGGAATCCCGCGTTTTTAAAATCGCCGAAAGCCGCGCCAATAAAGACGAAGGCCCGAAAAATATTACCGAGGTGCTCGACGCCACCGTCGCGCGCATCGAACAGCTGTTCCAGCAGCCGCATGACGGCGTCACCGGGGTGAATACCGGCTACGACGACCTCAACAAAAAGACTGCCGGTCTACAGCCGTCGGACCTGATTATCGTCGCCGCGCGTCCGTCGATGGGTAAAACGACGTTTGCAATGAACCTCGTCGAAAATGCGGCGATGTTGCAGGATAAGCCGGTACTTATCTTTAGTCTTGAAATGCCCTCCGAACAGATCATGATGCGTTGTCTGGCATCGCTGTCGCGCGTAGACCAGACCAAAATCCGTACCGGTCAGCTGGATGACGAAGACTGGGCGCGAATTTCCGGCACCATGGGGATCTTACTGGAGAAACGAAATATCTACATTGATGACTCCTCCGGCCTGACGCCCACGGAAGTGCGTTCGCGCGCACGCCGTATCGCCCGTGAACATGGCGGTATCGGACTGATTATGATCGACTACCTGCAGCTGATGCGGGTGCCGTCGCTCTCCGATAACCGTACGCTGGAAATTGCTGAAATTTCGCGCTCGCTGAAATCATTAGCAAAAGAACTGCATGTGCCGGTGGTGGCGCTGTCGCAGCTTAACCGCTCTCTGGAACAACGCGCCGACAAGCGTCCGGTCAACTCGGACCTCCGTGAATCGGGGTCTATCGAGCAGGATGCCGACTTAATCATGTTTATTTATCGTGACGAGGTTTATCACGAAAACAGCGACTTAAAAGGCATCGCGGAAATTATTATTGGTAAGCAACGTAACGGCCCAATCGGTACGGTGCGCCTGACGTTTAACGGCCAGTGGTCACGCTTCGATAATTATGCCGGACCACAGTATGACGATGAGTAACGCTCCGTCGTCCATTTATTAAGGAATTCAAATGCAAGCGGCAACTGTTGTCATTAACCGCCGCGCTCTGCGACACAACCTGCAACGTCTGCGTGAACTGGCACCTGCCAGTAAACTGGTTGCGGTGGTGAAAGCGAACGCTTACGGCCATGGTCTGTTAGAGACCGCGCGAACGCTCCCTGATGCGGACGCTTTTGGTGTCGCTCGTCTTGAAGAAGCTCTGCGACTGCGCGCGGGTGGGATCACGCAACCCATCCTGCTATTGGAGGGTTTTTTCGATGCCTCCGATCTGCCGACCATCTCCGCACAGCGGCTGCATACTGCCGTGCACAATGAGGAGCAGCTTGCGGCGCTGGAAGCGGCTGAACTGGCGGAACCCGTCACCGTCTGGATGAAGCTCGACACCGGGATGCACCGTCTGGGCGTACGTCCGGAGCAGGCTGAGGCGTTTTATCAACGCTTGACCCACTGTAAAAACGTGCGTCAGCCGGTCAACATCGTCAGCCACTTTGCCCGTGCAGACGAACCCGAATGCGGCGCGACGGAAAAGCAGCTTGAGATCTTCAATCACTTTTGTGAAGGCAAGCCGGGACAGCGTTCTATTGCCGCATCTGGCGGTATCCTGCTGTGGCCGCAGTCCCATTTCGACTGGGCGCGTCCGGGGCTAATTCTGTATGGCGTATCGCCGCTGGAGAATCATTCCGCCGGGACTGATTTTGGCTGCCAGCCGGTGATGTCGCTCACCTCCAGCCTGATCGCCGTGCGCGAGCACAAAGCGGGCGAACCTGTTGGCTATGGTGGAACGTGGGAAAGCGCGCGTGACACGCGCCTGGGCGTGGTAGCGATGGGCTATGGCGACGGGTATCCGCGTGCGGCGCCGTCCGGCACGCCGGTACTGGTCAATGGTCGGGAAGTGCCGATTGTTGGTCGAGTGGCTATGGACATGATCTGCGTTGATTTGGGGCCAGAAGCGCAGGAAAAAGCCGGCGATCCGGTGATTCTGTGGGGCGATGGTCTGCCCGTTGAACGCATTGCTGAAATAACGAAAGTAAGTGCTTACGAACTTATCACGCGCCTGACATCAAGGGTAGCGATGAAGTACGTGGACTGAATCTGGCTGTCTGCCGGATAAAGCGGTTCTGCCGCCATCCGGCAATAATCCTCTCAACATCCTCTCGATCTTCTCCCGCTTCCGGTTTATTGTGTTCTTATCCCCTGTCTGTAAACCTGGAGAACCACCACGTGTTTCAAAAAGTTGACGCCTACGCCGGCGACCCGATTTTATCGCTCATGGAGCGCTTCAAGGAAGATTCACGTCGTGACAAAGTGAATCTCAGCATCGGTCTGTATTACAACGAAGACGGGATAATCCCTCAGCTTAACGCCGTAAGCGAAGCGGAAGCCCGGCTCAATGCTCAGCCGCAGGGTGCGTCGCTGTATTTACCGATGGAAGGTCTGAACAGCTATCGCCACACCATTGCGCCACTGTTGTTTGGTGCAGAACACCCGGTTCTTCAGCAGCAGCGCGTGGCGACGATTCAGACGCTGGGGGGATCAGGTGCGCTAAAAGTAGGTGCGGATTTTCTGAAGCGTTACTTCCCTGATTCTGGCGTCTGGGTCAGTGACCCAACATGGGAAAACCACATCGCGATTTTTGAAGGGGCTGGATTCGAAGTAAGTACTTACCCCTGGTATGACAACACGACTAACGGCGTACGCGTCAACGACTTGCTAGCAACGTTAAAGACTTTACCCGCACGCAGCATTGTACTGTTGCATCCATGCTGTCATAACCCGACCGGTGCGGACTTGACGCCTGCGCAGTGGGATGCGGTTATTGAGATTCTGCAGGCTCGCGATCTGATCCCATTCCTTGATATTGCCTATCAGGGTTTTGGGGCGGGAATGGAAGACGACGCCTATGCGATCCGCGCCATTGCCAGCGCCGGATTACCCGCCCTGGTCAGCAACTCATTCTCTAAAATTTTCTCTTTATACGGTGAGCGTGTTGGCGGTCTCTCCGTGGTGTGTGAAGACGCCGAGACTGCAGGCCGTGTTCTGGGGCAGTTAAAAGCCACCGTGCGTCGGAACTACTCCAGCCCGCCTAACTTTGGGGCGCAGGTAGTTGCCGCCGTACTGGGCGATGACGCGCTTAAAGCCAACTGGCTGGCGGAAGTGGAAGCGATGCGCACCCGCATCCTGGCGATGCGTCAGGAATTGGTCAATGTTCTCCATGCCGAGATACCGGGCCGCAACTTCGACTACCTGCTGCAACAGCGTGGCATGGTCAGCTATACCGGATTGAGTGTCGCCCAGGTCGATCGTCTGCGCGATGAGTTCGGGGTTTACCTGATCGCCAGCGGCCGCATGTGCGTCGCCGGGTTGAATCACGGTAACGTCCAGCGTGTGGCAAAAGCGTTTGCTGCTGTCATGTAACCGGATTTGTCATTTCTCGCACAGTGTTGCCGGATGGCGGCGTAAACGCCTTATCCGGCCTACAAAGCATTGGATTTTTCGTTTGTAGGCCTGATAAGCGTCGCGCCATCAGGCTCGCTTTTTCTGTGTGATCATCCTCTTTTTCTGTAACAAAACGAGAGAAACCCCTTTCTTTCACCTTCCCCAGGGGGTAAGGTCAGGTAGTTTTTTGACCAGTTGTTAATAAAAAAATGATAACTAACTGACTACTTAGGGAAAAATATGCGCAAGATCACATTGGCACTTAGTGCCGTTTGCTTGTTATTCACGTTTAATCATTCCGCTCTGGCTTTAGTTTCTTCCCCTCCTCAGCTTAATCCAGGCACCAACGTTGCAAAACTCGCTGAGCAGTCTCCAGTTCACTGGGTCTCTGTTGCCCAGATTGAAAATAGCCTGACCGGACGTCCGCCGATGGCCGTCGGATTCGATATTGATGACACCGTTCTTTTTTCCAGCCCGGGTTTTTGGCGTGGTAAAAAAACTTACTCCCCGGAGAATGAGGATTACCTGAAGAATCCAGCGTTCTGGGAGAAAATGAACAACGGCTGGGATGAATTTAGTATTCCAAAAGAAGTGGCGCGTCAGTTGATTGATATGCATGTTCGTCGCGGCGACAGCATCTTTTTTGTCACGGGGCGTAGCCCGACAAAAACTGAAACGGTGTCCAAAACGCTGTCCGATAACTTTCATATTCCACCTGCCAACATGAATCCGGTTATCTTCGCCGGTGATAAAGCCGGACAGAACACCAAAACGCAGTGGCTGCAGGATAAAAACATCCGCATGTTCTACGGCGATTCCGACAATGACATCACTGCTGCACGCGACGTTGGGATCCGCGGTATTCGCATTTTACGCGCCTCCAACTCGACCTATAAGCCGCTGCCGCAGGCCGGGGCGTATGGTGAAGAGGTGATTGTAAACTCAGAATACTGAGGGTACAGGTTCTTTATTGGTGATTTTTTAAACAAATTTGCGTTGCTGGCTTTTACCTTTGGCAGAGTTGCTGCACACTGAGTAAAAGATGTTCTCATTAGGCGAGCTGCTGGTAAGGGGAATAAAGATGACGAACTCGGAGTTGCTGCAATACTGCATGGCGAAAACAGGTGCCGAACAGAGCGTGCACAGCGACTGGAAAGCCACGCAAATTAAAGTCGAAGATGTGCTTTTTGCGATGGTAAAAGAGGTGGAAGAACGCCCTGCTGTGTCGCTGAAAACCAGCCCTGAACTGGCCGAGTTATTGCGCCAGCAGCATAGCGATGTCCGGCCAAGCCGGCATCTTAATAAGGCGCACTGGAGCACGGTGTACCTAGATGGTTCGCTGCCAGATTCACAAATTTACTATTTGGTGGACGCCTCATATCAACAGGCTATCAAGACGCTGCCAGAAGATAAACGCAGGATGTTGGCGCAGTTCTGAGCCTTTTGCCGGATGCGGCGTAAGCGCCTTATCTGGCCTACAACCCAATACGTCTATCCTGTAGGCCCGATAGCTTGCGCCATCGGGCATGAGTAACTACAGCAGTGGTTTGAGGAAGCGGGCGGTGTGTGAGGCTTCACACTCTGCAACCGTTTCCGGCGTACCGGCAACCAGGATTTCTCCGCCGCCGCTACCCCCTTCCGGACCGAGATCGACAATCCAGTCGGCCGTTTTAATCACGTCCAGATTATGCTCAATGACCACGATGGTGTTGCCCTGATCCCTGAGCTGGTGCAGCACGTCCAGCAACTGCTGAATATCCGCAAAGTGCAGACCGGTAGTCGGCTCATCGAGGATGTACAGCGTTTGTCCTGTACCGCGTTTTGATAACTCACGCGCCAGCTTCACGCGCTGGGCCTCGCCGCCAGAAAGGGTTGTTGCGGACTGCCCAAGGCGAATATAAGTCAAGCCAACGTCCATCAGCGTTTGCAGTTTACGCGCCAGCGCCGGGACGGCATCAAAGAACTCACGCGCCTCTTCAATGGTCATATCCAGCACTTCGTGGATAGTCTTGCCCTTGTACTTGATCTCCAACGTTTCGCGGTTATAGCGCTTGCCTTTGCACTGGTCACACGGCACGTAGATATCCGGCAGGAAGTGCATCTCAACTTTGATTACGCCGTCGCCCTGACAGGCTTCACAACGTCCACCGCGCACGTTAAAGCTAAAGCGCCCTGGCGTGTAGCCGCGCGCGCGTGATTCCGGCACGCCAGCAAACAGTTCGCGGACGGGTGTAAATACGCCGGTATAGGTTGCCGGGTTGGAACGTGGCGTACGACCAATGGGGCTCTGGTCGATGTCGATAACTTTATCGAAATGCTCCAGCCCCTGAATGTCGCGATAAGGTGCAGGTTCAGCCAGCGTGGCACCGTTGAGCTGGGTCTGAGCAATCGGGAACAGCGTGTCGTTTATCAGCGTTGATTTACCGGAACCGGATACGCCGGTAATACAGGTAAACAGGCCAACCGGCAGCGTCAGGGTGACATCTTTCAGGTTGTTGCCGCGCGCACCGGTGAGCTTCAGCACTTTTTCCGGGTTAGCAGGCACGCGTTGTTTCGGCACTTCAATCTTGCGCTTGCCGCTCATATACTGGCCGGTCAGTGACTCAGGCACTGCCATAATGTCATTGAGCGTCCCCTCCGCCACCACCTGTCCACCGTGGACGCCCGCGCCAGGACCGATATCGATCACATGGTCAGCGGCGCGAATCGCATCTTCATCGTGCTCAACCACAATCACGGTATTACCCAGATTGCGCAGATGGATAAGCGTACCCAGCAGGCGTTCGTTATCGCGCTGGTGCAGACCGATGGACGGTTCATCCAGCACGTACATTACGCCGACCAGACCCGCACCGATCTGGCTTGCCAGACGGATACGCTGGGCTTCGCCGCCGGAGAGCGTTTCGGCCGAACGCGACAGCGTCAGGTAGTTCAGACCGACGTTAACCAGGAACTTGAGGCGGTCGCCAATCTCTTTAAGGATTTTCTCCGCAATCTTCGCCCGTTGACCGGCAAGTTTGAGATTGTTGAAGAAATCCATCGCATGACCGATGCTCATGTCAGAAATAGTAGGCAGAGGTGTGTTCTCAACAAACACGTGGCGCGCTTCACGACGCAGGCGCGTGCCTTCACAGCTGGCGCACGGTCGGTTGCTGATGAACTTAGATAATTCTTCGCGTACCGCGCTGGATTCCGTCTCTTTATAACGGCGCTCCATATTGTGCAGCACACCTTCAAACGGGTGACGACGTACGGAAGTATCACCGCGGTCGTTCATATATTTGAATTCGATATTCTCTTTGCCGGAACCGTACAGCACCACTTTGTGAACCGTTGGGTTCAGGCTGGCCCATGGGGCTTCTATGTCGAACTTATAATGCTCTGCCAGTGACTTAAGCATCTGGAAGTAATAGAAGTTACGACGATCCCAGCCACGGATAGCGCCGCCAGCCAGCGATAGCTCTGGGTTTTGGATCACGCGGTCAGGGTCGAAATACTGCTGCACGCCGAGACCGTCGCAGGTAGGACATGCGCCCGCCGGGTTATTGAACGAGAACAAGCGAGGTTCCAGCTCGCGCATGCTGTAGCCGCAAATAGGGCAGGCAAAGTTGGCGGAGAAGAGCAGCTCCTCCGCTTTCGGGTTGTCCATATCGGCAACCACCGCCGTGCCACCGGAGAGATCCAGCGCGGTTTCAAAAGACTCCGCCAGACGCTGTGACAGGTCGTCACGGACTTTAAAGCGGTCGATGACCACTTCAATGGTATGTTTCTTTTGCAGCTCCAGCTTTGGTGGATCGGACAGGTCACACACTTCACCGTCAATACGGGCGCGGATGTAACCCTGGCTTGCCAGATTCTCCAGCGTTTTCGTGTGTTCGCCTTTGCGCTCTTTGATGATAGGTGCCAGCAGCATCAGGCGCTTGCCTTCCGGTTGTGACAGCACGTTGTCCACCATCTGGCTAACGGTCTGCGCTGCCAGCGGTACGTCGTGATCCGGACAGCGCGGCTCACCGACGCGGGCAAACAGCAGGCGCAGGTAGTCGTGAATTTCGGTAATGGTGCCTACCGTGGATCGCGGGTTATGGGATGTCGATTTTTGTTCAATTGAGATGGCTGGCGACAGCCCCTCAATGTGGTCGACATCCGGTTTTTCCATCAGCGACAGGAACTGACGCGCATACGCGGAAAGCGATTCAACGTAACGACGCTGCCCTTCGGCATACAAAGTGTCGAAAGCCAGCGAGGATTTGCCTGAGCCCGAAAGCCCGGTGACGACAATCAGCTTGTCGCGCGGGATGACGAGGTTGATGTTTTTGAGATTATGGGTGCGGGCGCCCCGAACTTCGATCTTATCCATTCATCTTTCCCGGATTAAACGCTTTTTTGCCTGGCTGCATGGTGCTACCGGCGATCACAAACGGTTAATTATGACACAACCTGACCTGAATGGATATACAGTATTGGAATGCAAAACGCAGGTGTCTGTGTAACAATGTCTGGCTGAGGTTGTTTACTGGAATCCACCTCTCAACGTAGTAAAAGCGCTATTGGAAATGCTACAATCCCGCGCTTACACTTATTAAGAAACGTTTTTCAGGAGACACGATCATGGCCAGCAGAGGCGTAAACAAGGTGATTCTCGTCGGTAATCTGGGCCAGGACCCGGAAGTACGCTATATGCCGAATGGTGGTGCAGTTGCCAACATTACGCTGGCTACTTCCGAATCCTGGCGTGATAAAGCGACCGGCGAGATGAAAGAGCAGACTGAATGGCACCGTGTTGTGCTGTTTGGCAAACTGGCGGAAGTCGCCAGCGAATATCTGCGCAAAGGTTCTCAGGTCTACATTGAAGGTCAGCTGCGTACCCGCAAATGGACCGATCAGTCAGGTGTCGAGAAGTACACGACTGAAGTTGTTGTGAACGTCGGCGGCACCATGCAAATGCTGGGTGGTCGTCAGGGCGGCGGTGCACCGGCGGGCGGTAATGCAGGTGGCGGTCAACAGGGTGGTTGGGGTCAGCCTCAGCAGCCGCAGGGCGGCAACCAGTTCAGCGGCGGTGCACAGTCTCGTCCGCAGCAGTCCGCTCCGGCAGCGCCGTCTAACGAACCGCCAATCGACTTTGACGACGACATTCCGTTCTGATCGTGATTTAACGATTATTACCGTAATGAATGAAAAGCCCCATTTAAATGGGGCTTTTTTGTATTTGACGATCTTCTCACATATAATATTCGAATATTTTGCAAGGAAAAACGAAATATAATCATTGTTTATAATTACTATTTTAATATATGCAATTAATAACATTGATAGCAATCAAATTTAAATAAACTATTGCGAAGTTATTTGTTTCACGATTCAAAAAATATTGACAGCGTGATGTACCGCATTAAATAATGCTCTGAGATTGTCAATTCATCATTGATACAAGTGTATTGCTCTCCGATCTCTTTTTATTAATGAGGATTTGATAGTCGTCTTGATATTTCTATATTCTTTTGTACTTCGGAGTCTATATATGTATCAATGGAAGAATAACGCTAAGGTAATATTGCCTTTAGCCTTGTCGGTGAGCATTAGTAATGCGCTATATTCTGGGGCAGCATTCGCTAAAGATTATACACTGAACTATATCGGTAAGGACCCCGAGCTCCCTGGTTTCAGCATCAAAGATACGATTGCCGGCGACAACAACTACGATTTTACGGTTAAAATTGATAATCCTGTGCGAGGCGAAGGTAACGGTCTTGAGGTCAAGATTGGCAACATCACGAGTGATCAGGGCGGTGAGTATCATATTGGTAATTACAACGTCAATATTAGCGGGACCACGGAGCAGGAGCATCGTGCCGGGTTAGCCTTCTTTGGGTTGTCTGCAGAAGGCAGCGACACCAAAGTGACTGTCGACAATTTTAGTCTTAAAAATAATTTCCTAATTGGCAATAAGTATACACACAACAATACTGCGTTATATGTAGGCGGTGGTGCGGATGTGTCTGTGAACGGCAATGTGTACATTCGTTCTGAAGTTGAGCACACCAAACAGGGCGAAGATGCAACGCTGGCTAATAACGGAGTCTATGCTCGGGGTGCGGGTTCAACCATTACGGCAAACGGTGGCGATGTTTACATTAATACCTATGCCAGTAACTTTAAAGAACTCCTGGAGAACAATAGCGGTTACCCGGAAGGCTCATCAAAAAGTGATGCGGTCAGTGCTAAAGACGGTGGTGTCGTTAATATTAATCAGGCTGGAGGCAACAAGGTTAATGTATTAGGTAACCTCGACTTCGGTGATAAACTTTATTCTAATACAAGCCAGATGAATATTACGCTTAAGGGTGCAGATTCATACTGGCATGGGCATGAAGCTAATTACTTTGATGAAAAAACCGGAAAATGGAGCGGCGATCTCAACCTTACGCTGGCGAATAACGCCCACTGGATCCCCGATGGTAAAGATGCGGAAATCAGTGCCATCACCCTGAAAGACGGCGGTACGGTAAACCTGCATGGTTTTAACCTGCACACCAATCAGAGTATCAACGAAACCGTTAAAATTCATGATTTGAAAGGGAACAACGGTATTTTCCTGATTGATGTCAATACCAATAAAACGGATGAGCAGCGACGTAACGGCAGCGACTTCATTGAAGTTGTTAAAAGTAGTACCGGCGGTACACATGCGATTGAAGCGTTGAATATCAACAAGCTCACTGATTTGAAGGAAGATATCTGGGTTGCCGATGCGGCAAGTAATGTGACATTCGAAGCGTACGATAAAGTCGATATTACGAACGAGTATGTGTATGACTATAAACCACTGCTGCGTTCTGATATCCGTGAAGGCGATCCGCAAAGCCAGTACGGTACCAACTGGTATATCACGGGTGTTTCGACGAAAGCCAGCGCAGGTAGTAACACCGTGATCGCCAATGCTGGGCTGAACTACGCAATGGCGACCGCCCGTCTTGAAATCGACAGCCTGAATAAGCGTTTAGGCGAACTCCGCTAGGATCAGCAGCAAAATGGTCTGTGGATACGCTATAAAGGTGGTGAAATAGAGAGTGATACTGGGAGCTACTTCAAAAACCTGTATAGCTTCTGGCAACTCGGTTATGACAACAAAGACGAAGGCGAATCGTCTGTCTGGACGCGAGGGATTGCCGCGCATTACATGAGAGGCAATGCCGACTTCACTTATGGTACTGGCGATAACAAGAACTACGGTGGTTCACTTTATGCTGCATGGAATCGCCCAGAGAAACAAGATTACCTGGATCTGGTGTTGAAATATAGCCGCCATGAAAGTGACTTCAATTACAGGAACACATACGGTAACTCTGGCTTTGCAGATAGCAGCACATGGTCAATCAGCGCCAGCGCAGAATACGGTCGCGAGTTTAGCTTAGGAAACTCTACGTTTATCGAACCGCAAGGTCAGCTCGTGTATACCTATCTGGATGAGGCCAGTTACACCACCAGTAGTGGGTTGAAAGTCCGTCAAAACGATATAGACAGCGTTATTGGCCGTGTCGGATTGCGCGGAGGTTATCGGTTTGAATCGCGCCCGGATAGCGATATTTACGTGAAGCTGGATTTGCTGCATGAGTTTGCTGGCGATCGTGATGTCACCGTTTGGGGTAAAGATGCCGCACTGAAAGTGAGCGAAGGGGGAAGTGACTCCTGGATCAACTATGGTATAGGTACCAATATCCATCTCACTCAGAACAATAACTCCCGGTTGTATGTTGATCTGGAAAGATCGGCGGGAGGTGACATTGATATGAACTGGCAGGTTAACGCGGGTTTCCGTATGGAGTGGTAGTTCATAGCTTTGAATGGGTTCACTTAACCTAAAAATAAGCGTCCGATTGAAATTTTAGTTCAGTCGGACGCTTTCTTTTGATCAGTTTAATACCATCGGCCACTCTGGCGGCGTATGGCTCATCACCTCTACCATCACAGACTGGATGTTATTCCAGATAGCGGACACGTCCATCAGGGTGATGCCGAGCAATCCGGTTGCAAACCAGCAGGCGAAAACCAGCCCTAAACCGCTGCTGATAACGGCCAGGCCAATATAATCTGATTTACGAAAACGGATATTGAGCGTGCTGGCTAAAAACATCAGCACTGCGCTCAGCAGTTGCCACCGCAGAAGAACTACGCCAGTTGTTATTGTTGCCATGAAAAACGTCCTCAAAAAGTCTTGATGCCCAGGACAGCACGGGGTTGTTCACAACAGGTGTGGCACTCTGGCTATCGGCGGGCATGCACATCAATGAAACACTGTTTCTGTTACATGATTTTTGTGAACTATATCACATCTGTTCGTTTGTTCACCACTGCGGGACGCTCTTTTTATTGGCTAATAACCTTTATTAAATTGTGGTTATAGGATGTGGTGAGCGAATGCATCATTCGTAATAGAAGGTGTATTTACGCTGCTTGTTATCTTTATCCTAAATTAATCTTTAAAAAAATTTATGTATTTTTTATGCGAAGCCCGTATAACGCGTATAAAACATTACGACTTTTACAGTGTGCTATTTTCAAATAAGCTTAACTTTAAGTTTGCCTTACGGAAAAAGAATATCATCATCCGCTATTATCAGACTTTTACATAGAGACGGCGGTTGCGAATGTTGATAGATTCATACAACTTAACTAGCCGGCGTTTATAGCATCCTGCCTTGATGGGTACTGGCATATACGATACAGGGAAATAGGGCTGACATGACTCACAGTGCGCGACGTAAGACGCTGAGGTTCCTTGGAACACTCACGGTGGTATTGCTCCCCGTGGTACTGGCGTTATGGTTTGCTCATGTCAGGGCGACGTCCGAAACCCGCAATCAACTCCGCACTTTTGCGCAGCTGGCCCTCAATAAAACGGAGCTGGTGATCCAGCAAGCCGATCTCGCGCGTGATATGGCACAACTGTATCAAGGGGAGATGTGTACCCCGGCGCATCAAAAAAGTATGCTGAATATTATTCGTGGGCGTTTATATATCAGCGATCTCATTTATGCGCAGGGCGATCATTTTTTGTGCTCAACGTCGATGGTACCGCCAGCCTCATATATTATGCCCACCGCTGACTATAAGCGGACGCCGGACATCTCCATCTATTACTATCGCGATACGCCGTTTTTTTCTGGCTACAGAATGACGTATATGCAAAGAGGAAACTACGTTGTCGTTATCAATCCTTTATCCTACAGCGAGGTCATGTCTGATGATCCGGACCTCGCCTGGGGTGTTTATGATACGGTAACGGGTAGCTTTTTCTCTGCCAGTGAAGGGTCAAACGTTGCGCAATTACTGCCGCTGGTACGCGGCGATGCCCCGACATTCCAGCAAGACGATCGTTTCTATACCATCGTGCATTCAGAAAAGCGGCCCATTGCGGTTATTGTGTCGACCACGGACGATCGCGTTGATCAGAATTTCTATCATGAAGCTGTATTAACGCTCCCTTTCGGCGTGATCTGTAGCATCCTGATCCTACTGATGTGGTGGCGTACGCGCCAACAATACTATTCTCCTCGCCGTCTGTTAAAACGCGCGCTCAAAAAACGCCAGCTTTGCCTGCATTACCAGCCGATCATTGATATCAAAAATGGTCAATGCGTTGGGGCCGAGGCGCTGTTGCGCTGGCCCGGTTGCAAAGGTGAGGTCATGAGTCCGACAGAATTCATTCCGCTGGCAGAAAAGGAAGGGATGATTGAGAAGATAACGGATTATGTGGTCGAAGAAGTGTTCAACGATTTGGGCTATTTTCTGTCAGCACACCCTCAGCTTTACATCTCAATAAATCTCTCTGCCTCCGACTTTCATTCATCCCGGCTGATCGCGCTGATTGCTGAAAAATCACGTGACTACTCTGTACGTTCGCAGCAAATTAAAGTTGAAGTCACCGAGCGCGGATTTATTGATTTGCAGAAGATGACCCCGGTTATTCAGGCATTTCGTCAGGCGGGTTATGAAGTCGCGTTTGATGATTTTGGGACTGGGTATTCCAATCTGCACAATCTGTCTTCGTTGAATGTGGATATTCTGAAGATCGATAAATCGTTTATCAGTACGCTGACCACCAACAGTACCAGCCACATGATTGCCGAACATATCATCGAAATGGCGCAAAGTTTACACCTGAAGACAATTGCAGAAGGGGTCGAAACAGCGGATCAAATCAGCTGGCTGCTGGAGCGCGGCGTACAGTTTTGTCAGGGATGGTACTTTGCGAAAGCATTGCCGCCGCAGGAGTTTATGCACTGGGTTAAGCGCTCGCCCACCATACTGACGCAGGGCGGGCAATAATTCTACAGACGATGGCGATAGTCGCTGGGGGTTCGATCAAACTCGCGGCGGAACACGCGCGAGAATGTTTGTTGCGATACATAGCCGAGATCCATCGCAATATCAAAAATAGGTCGCTCAGTATTGCGTAGCTCAACGGCGGCCAGCAGCAGTCGACGCTGACGAATATAGTCGCCTAACGTCTGGCGCATCACCGTACGGAACATTCGCTGTAAATACCACTTTGAATAACCTGATTTTTTCGCGACCGCTTCGATATTCAGCGGTTGGTCGATATGTTCATCAATCCATTCAATAAGTGTCTGAATAATTTGCTGATGGGACATATGGCAGCCTCTTTCTCAGTATTCGATTCGTCGTTTTGTCTGTCGGCGAGTATAATTCCTCAAGTTAACTTGAGGTAAAGCGATTTATGGAAAAGAAATTACCCCGGATTAAAGCGCTGCTCACCCCTGGTGAAGTGGCAAAGCGTAGCGGCGTGGCAGTATCGACCCTGCATTTCTATGAAAGCAAAGGGTTAATCAGCAGCATGCGCAATAGCGGTAATCAGCGTCGATACAAACGAGATGTGCTGCGTTATGTGGCCATCATCAAGATTGCTCAACGGATTGGTATTCCGCTGGCAACAATTGGTGATGCGTTGGGCGTATTACCCGAAGGCCACTCGCTCAGTGCGAAGGAGTGGAGGCAGCTTTCTTCACAATGGCGCGAAGAGCTTGACCGACGCATTCATACTCTGGTGGCACTACGCGATGAGCTGGACGGCTGTATTGGCTGCGGCTGTTTGTCACGCAGTGATTGTCCGTTGCGTAACCCAGGGGATCAGCTTGGTGAGCAGGGGACGGGGGCGCGATTGCTGGAAGATGATTGATGAGTTTGAAACCGGTGATGGGTATAAAACTAAAGCGCCACAACTGGGCGCTTTAGTTTGGTTCCGGTCTTTGTCTTTCACTCTATCCCGCTGGTTCACGGGAGGGTTTCCCCCGACATCAACACCCCTCAGTCGAGCACGTAGTGGAGGTTCCGGTCTGTGTTGATAAAGTAATTGTAAGTCACCCCAGGACAATTGCCAGTCAATTGGCGGTTTTTTAGCCGAAATTTTTCCTGCATCTTCCCCTGTTTTCCTGTGCGATTTTGCGCCTGAAATAGTAGCGCATGTTGCAATAACCTAGCGAAATTTGTTGCCAAATTGCGCATTAACGATAACGTTTGCGCATCGGTTGGCTATTTCTTGTGCGCTATAAGAAGAAATGCATAAAAAGCGGCAAAGTTCTGTTGAAAACCGCCGTATGATCGCAGGATAATCGTTTGCTTTTTTTTACCACCCGTTTTTTATGCGTGAAGCTAAACGTTTGCTTTTTTGCGACACCCCTTTTGGCGCAAACCTGGCACATGGAGAAAACGTTTAGCAGGCAGTGGATTGTCCATCACGCATATTGACGAAAAATAAACTCTCAGGGGATGTTTTCTATGTCTACGCCTTCAGCGCGTACCGGCGGCTCACTCGACGCCTGGTTTAAAATTTCGCACCGCGGCAGTACCGTTCGTCAGGAAGTCGTTGCCGGATTAACGACGTTCCTGGCAATGGTCTACTCCGTCATTGTGGTTCCGGGGATGTTGGGTAAAGCCGGGTTCCCACCGGCTGCAGTTTTCGTAGCGACCTGCCTGGTAGCAGGCGTGGGTTCTATTGTAATGGGCCTGTGGGCAAACCTGCCGCTGGCGATTGGTTGCGCTATCTCGCTGACGGCATTTACCGCATTTAGCCTGGTGCTGGGGCAGCATATTAGCGTGCCAGTGGCGCTGGGTGCGGTGTTCCTGATGGGCGTCCTGTTTACCATTATTTCTGCGACCGGTATTCGTAGCTGGATCCTGCGCAACCTGCCGCAGGGCGTTGCGCACGGCACGGGGATTGGTATCGGCTTGTTCCTGCTGCTGATTGCGGCAAACGGCGTTGGGCTGGTGATTAAGAACCCACTGGACGGCCTGCCGGTTGCTCTGGGCGATTTCGATACCTTCCCGGTGATCATGTCGCTGATTGGCCTGGCGGTCATTATCGGCCTTGAAAAACTGAAAGTACCGGGCGGCATCCTGCTGACCATCATCGGTATTTCTGTTGTTGGCCTGATTTTCGACCCTACCGTGCATTTTTCCGGTATTTTTGCCATGCCTTCTCTGAGCGATGCGGAAGGGAATTCCCTGATCGGCAGTCTGGACATTATGGGGGCGCTGAACCCGATCGTCCTGCCGAGCGTATTGGCGCTGGTGATGACCGCCGTCTTCGATGCGACCGGGACTATCCGTGCCGTGGCGGGGCAGGCGAATCTGCTGGATAAAGACGGACAGATTATTGATGGCGGTAAAGCGTTAACCACCGACTCCCTGAGCAGCGTGTTCTCTGGTCTGGTGGGGGCGGCTCCTGCGGCAGTGTATATTGAGTCCGCAGCGGGTACGGCGGCGGGTGGTAAAACCGGTCTGACCGCGATCACCGTCGGCGTGCTGTTCCTGTTGATCCTGTTCCTCTCTCCGCTCTCTTATCTGGTTCCTGCCTACGCGACCGCACCGGCGCTGATGTATGTCGGCCTGCTGATGCTGAGCAACGTAGCGAAAATTGACTTCGCAGATTTTGTGGATGCGATGGCGGGTCTGGTGACTGCAGTGTTCATCGTGCTGACCTGTAACATCGTTACCGGCATTATGATCGGCTTTGCTACGCTGGTGATTGGACGCATTGTTTCCGGTGAATGGCGTAAACTGAACATCGGTACCGTAGTCATTTCTATCGCGCTGGTGGCCTTCTATGCCGGCGGCTGGGCAATCTGATTCTCACATCATGATGATCCTGAAAACGGGTGGCTTTTGCCGCCCGTTTTTATTTTCGGAACACATCCCGTTGTCTTTTGCGTTACTCTGAGGAAGATAGAATTGAGGCACGACGCCTCTCGTCGCATATCATAAGAAACATCGCAAACAGGGAACGCATGGAAATCTTTTTTACCATACTCATCATGACCCTTGTGGTCTCGCTGTCGGGGGTAGTGACTCGCGTATTGCCCTTCCAACTCCCTTTACCCCTTATGCAGATCGCCATCGGCGCCTTGCTGGCGTGGCCGACGTTTGGTTTGCATGTGGAGTTCGACCCTGAACTGTTTTTGGTTCTGTTTATCCCGCCGCTGCTGTTTGCCGATGGCTGGAAGACGCCAACGCGTGAGTTTCTCGAGCATGGGCGAGAGATTTTCGGCCTTGCGCTGGCGCTCGTGCTGGTCACGGTGGTCGGAATAGGCTTTATGATTTACTGGCTGGTGCCGGGTATTCCACTGATCCCGGCTTTTGCGCTGGCCGCCGTGCTGTCGCCAACTGACGCCGTGGCACTTTCTGGCATTGTCGGTGAAGGCCGCATCCCGAAGAAAATCATGGGCATCCTGCAGGGCGAAGCGTTAATGAACGACGCCTCTGGCCTGGTTTCACTCAAGTTTGCTGTCGCGGTGGCGATGGGCACGATGGTGTTTACCGTCGGCGGTGCGACGGTTGAATTCTTCAAGGTGGCAATTGGCGGTATCCTGGCTGGGTTTGTTGTCAGCTGGCTGTACGGTCGCTCCCTGCGTTTTCTCAGCCGCTGGGGTGGCGATGAGCCAGCCACGCAAATCGTCCTGTTGTTCCTGCTGCCGTTTGCCTCTTATCTGATTGCGGAACATATCGGTGTTTCCGGGATCCTCGCGGCGGTGGCGGCCGGGATGACGATCACCCGTTCAGGTGTCATGCGCCGTGCTCCGCTGGCGATGCGCTTACGTGCAAACAGTACTTGGGCCATGCTCGAGTTCGTGTTTAACGGCATGGTCTTCCTGCTGTTAGGGCTGCAGTTACCGGGTATTCTGGAGTCTTCGCTGGCGGCGGCAGACGCCGATCCGAATGTCGAAATGTGGATGCTGTTTACCGATATCGTGCTGATCTATGCGGCACTGATGCTGGTGCGTTTTGGCTGGCTGTGGACCATGAAAAACTTCAGCATGCGCTTTCTGAAGAAGAAGCCGATGGAGTTTGGCTCGTGGACCACGCGCGAAATCCTGATCGCATCCTTTGCGGGTGTGCGTGGGGCGATCACGCTGGCTGGTGTCCTTTCTATTCCGCTATTGTTGCCTGACGGCAGCGGCTTCCCTGCACGTTATGAGCTGATCTTCCTTGCCGCCGGTGTGATTCTGTTTTCACTGTTTGTTGGCGTGGTGATGCTGCCGATCCTGCTGCAGCATCTTGAAGTGGCGGATCACTCGCAGCAGCAAAAAGAGATCCGCATTGCCCGCGCCGCGACGGCGGAAGTGGCGATTGTGGCCATCCAGAAAATGGAAGAGCGCCTGGCTGCGGATAGCGAAGAGAATATTGATAATCAGCTGCTGACCGAGGTGAGCTCGCGGGTGATTGGTAACCTGCGCCGTCGTGCCGATGGGCGAAACGACGTGGAAAGCTCGATGCAGGAAGAAAACCTCGAACGGCGTTTCCGTCTGGCGGCGCTGCGCTCGGAGCGTGCAGAGCTGTATCATCTGCGCGCCACGCGTGAAATCAGCAATGAAACGCTGCAGAAACTGCTGCACGATCTGGATTTGCTGGAAGCTCTGCTGATAGAGAATCAATAAACGGTAGCGCCTGATGGCGCTACGCTTATCAGGCCTACGGAACGCAATTGTAGGCCGGATAAGGCGTTAAGCCGTATCCGGCGAAGGATGTACCTGATAGCGCACAGCTTTCCAGACCGAAAAAAATTATTCCTCGTGTAATTTGCGAGCGGCTTTCCTGAATGAATCCGTCCTTCTTGTTGATTCCCTCTTTTTTCCTTACGGTTGAGGAAAGGAGGCCACATGTCTGATTATCGGCGTAATTACATCAACGGTGGAACATGGTTTTTTACGGTGAATCTACAAGACCGCGGAAGCCATCTTCTGACATCAAAAATCTATCATCTTCGCAGTGCTATTTCCGAGGTAAACAAGGTTAAACCTTTTTATATCAATGCGTGGGTCGTTTTGCCTGAGCATATGCATTGTATCTGGACGTTGCCTGAAAATGACGCTGATTTTTCGTCCCGCTGGCGGGAGATTAATAAGCATTTCACCCGATCGTTGTCTGCACAGCATGTCTGGCAGCCTCGCTTTTGGGAGCATACCATCCGGGATATGCGCGATTATTGCCAGCATGTGGATTACATTTATATAAATCCTGTGAAGCATGGTTGGGCGCAGCAGGTGAAGTCATGGCCTTTTTCAACGTTTCATCGTGATGTTAAATTGGGGTTGTATCCGGAGAACTGGGCAGGTGAGATAACGGACCTCCGTGCTGGTGAACGTGCCTGATGGCGCTCCGCTGAACGCAATTGTAGGCCGGATAAGGCGGTCACGCCGCCATCCGGCAACTTACGTCTCCTGCGTTAACCAAAACCCTTCGCAGCATTTTAGCCACGCCTGTGCGCTGTGCGACAGATACACGCCTTCGCGCCAGATCATGCCCAACTGCCAGCGTAAATGGCTTTCCAGCGGGATCCAGCGTAGCGTCTGCTTATCCAGTTTTTGGCAAATGGGTTCTGGTAAAATGGCGATCCCAACCCCGGCTTGCACCATCGCAGCGAGGAAATCCCACTGTCCGCTGCGTACCGCAATGCGTGGCTTGACGTGGTGCTGGCTAAACAACTCCAGCAACTGACGGCTTAGGGCGAAATCTTCGTTGTAGATTAGCAGCGGGTGCTCGGCCAGCGCCTCGGGGGAAATAGAATCACAGGTTGTCCACTGGCCGGAACGCGGCACCAGCACGCAAAGTGGATGGCTGAAAAGCGGCAAGGTCGCCAGACCGCTCTCTTCTTCGACCGGTAGCGCCGTCATCGCCACATCCAGATCGCCGTTCATCACTGCCTGCTGGACGGTTAAGCCACCAAATTCTGATATTTTCAGCTCAACGCCGGGATAACGCTGGCGAAACAGGCTGATGGGGCCGGCCATTAGCATGCCGACCATCGGGGGGATACCGAGTCGCAGGATCCCTTTATTCAGATGGTTAATATCGCTCAGTTCTGCCTCAAGCTGGCGGAATTCGGCGAGGATTGCCAGGCCGCGTTCAAAGACGATACGTCCGGTATCGGTCAACAACAATCGCCGCCCGTCGCGGATTAGCAGCGTGCAGTTCAGCTCGTCTTCAAGGTTCTTCAACATTTTGCTGATGGTCGGCTGGGTGACAAACAGCTTCTCTGCCGCGCGGGTAAAGCTCTGCTGGCGAACCACCTCAACAAAATATCGCAGCGTTCTGATATCCATGATTATTCCTTAAGACTATGCCTGCAATGAGTTTAATTCATTTCAGTCCTTGGGGGAGGGTCTCTATACTGGCGCTCTCTCTTTTTTACGGACATTCCCTCATGGCTGTGGCGATTAGCCGCGTGACGCCTGCGGTTATTCATCGACTCCAGGTCCCCGTTCAGGTTCTGTTGTACGCAGGTTTATTTGTTTTTGCTCAATATCTTGTCTCCTGGCTACATCTGCCGCTTCCCGCCAACCTGGTCGGGATGGTACTGATGCTGGCGCTGATTGTGTGCAGGGTGATCCCGCTTAGCTGGATACGCGCAGGCGCCCGTTGGCTGCTGGCTGAAATGCTGCTGTTTTTTGTCCCGGCGGTTGTTGCGGTGGTGAACTATACGCACCTGTTGCTGGTGGATGGCTGGCGCATTTTTGCCGTTATTGCCATCAGCACGCTGATGGTGCTCGGTGCCACTGCGTGGGTGGTCGATAAAGTGTATCGCTTTGAAATGAGCAGGTTAAACCGTGAGTAATTTCCAGTTAAGCGTGCTGTGTCTGGTGATTACGCTGGGTATCTATTTTGCCAACAAGCGCCTGTATCGTCGTTTTCGGACATTGCCGCTGATGCCGCTGGTCCTCACGCCCGCGCTGCTGGTGCTGATGCTGGTGTTCGGGCATATCTCCTGGCAAAACTATATTGGTGAATCGCACTGGCTGATGTGGCTGCTGGGTCCGGCGACCATCGCATTTGCCGTGCCGGTTTACGATAACCTCGTGGTCATTAAGCGTCACTGGATGTCGCTGACGGCAGGCGTGGTGACGGCAACACTGGTGGCCGTCACCAGTTCGGTATGGCTGGCGCGTCTGTTTATGTTACCCGATGAAATCCAGCGCAGCCTGGCGGTGCGCTCGGTGACCACGCCATTTGCACTGGCGGCGGCCGAGCCGCTGGGCGGGCAACCGGATCTGGTGGCGCTGTTTGTGGTGATCACCGGCGTATTCGGTATGGCGGTGGGCGACATGCTGTTTTTACGCCTTTCCATCCGTGAAGGAATGGCGAAAGGGGCTGGGTTTGGTGCGGCGTCGCACGGCGCAGGCACCGCGCGCTCCTATGAGCTTGGCCAACAAGAAGGGGTGATTGCCAGCCTGGTAATGATGCTTTCCGGCGTGGTGATGGTGCTGGTGGCACCGCTGGTCGCGAGGCTGATGTTCTGAGATAAGATGGAACCCTCCAGCCCGAAAGCTGGAGGGAAGACGAGATTAGTGCGCGCGACCTTGTTCTACGCCGTACCCGGTCTGGGAACGGATGAACTGAGCACGGAACTGCTCACGCTCGCGATTACCTTCTGCGGAATTATCGGTGGCAGAGAAGAACCAAATACCGAGGAACGCCACGCTAATGGAGAACAGCGCCGGGTATTCATACGGGAAAATGGCTTTTTCGTGACCGAGAATTTGCACCCATACCGTTGGGCCAAGCACCATCAGCACCACTGCCGTTATCAGACCTAACCAGCCACCCAGCATGGCACCACGCGTGGTCAGTCGTGACCAGTACATGGAAAGCAGAATGATCGGGAAGTTACAGCTTGCCGCGATAGCGAACGCCAGACCGACCATAAAGGCGATGTTCTGGTTTTCAAACAGCACGCCGAGCAGGATGGCAATCACGCCCAGTACCAGTACGGTAATTTTCGACACGCGCAGTTCTTCACGCTCGGTAGCGCCTTTACGGAACACGTTAGCGTACAGATCGTGAGAGACCGCGGAAGCGCCCGCCAGCGTCAGACCAGCAACCACGGCCAGAATGGTGGCAAAGGCCACAGCGGAGATAAAGCCGAGGAACAGGTTACCGCCCACCGCGTTGGCCAGATGCACCGCCGCCATGTTATTGCCGCCAATCAGCGCGCCAGCCGCGTCTTTATACGCCGGGTTTGCACCGACCAGCATGATTGCGCCAAAACCGATGATAAAGGTCAGGATGTAGAAATAACCCATAAAGCCGGTGGCGTAGAACACACTCTTACGCGCTTCGCGGGCATCGCTGACCGTGAAGAAACGCATCAGAATGTGCGGCAGACCCGCGGTTCCGAACATCAGTCCGAGGCCTAACGATAGCGCCGATATTGGGTCTTTCACCAATCCGCCCGGACTCATTATCGCCGAGCCTTTCGGGTGTACCGCCATTGCTTCGGTGAACAAGTTGTTGAAGCTGAAGCCGACGTGCTTCATGACCATAAAGGCCATAAAGCTGGCACCGAACAGCAGCAGCACGGCTTTGATGATTTGCACCCACGTAGTGGCCAGCATGCCGCCGAACAGCACGTACATCATCATCAGCACGCCAACCAGCACCACGGCAATGTGATAGTTCAGACCGAACAGCAGTTGGATAAGCTTCCCGGCACCCACCATCTGGGCGATCAGGTACAGCGCGACCACCACCAATGAACCACAGGCCGACAGAATACGGATAGGCCCCTGCTTCAGACGGTAAGAGGCGACGTCCGCAAAGGTGTAGCGACCGAGGTTACGTAGACGTTCGGCAATCAGGAACAGAATGATTGGCCAGCCGACCAGGAAGCCGAGTGAGTAAATCAGCCCGTCATAGCCAGAGGTAAAGACCAGCGCGGAAATCCCGAGGAACGACGCCGCCGACATATAGTCGCCCGCAATCGCCAGCCCATTTTGGAAACCGGTGATGTTACCGCCCGCGGTGTAATAGTCGTTACGCGAACGCACGCGCTTAGACGCCCAGTAGGTAATGCCGAGCGTAAAGATGACGAAAATCAGGAACATAACAATCGCCTGCCAGTTGGTTGGCTGGCGTTGGACTGCACCGCTAATAGCATCCGCCGCATTTGCGGCGAAGGGCAGCGTGGCGGCTAGCGCCGTCAGGACTCTCTTCATGATGCTTTAACCTCGTGCAGAACCGCATTGTTAAGACGATCGAATTCACCGTTGGCCCGCCAGATATAGATTCCGGTCAGGAGGAAGGAGATGAGGATCACGCCCACCCCAATTGGAATACCCCGGGTGACGCTGGTTCCCGCATGTAGCGGCGTCCCCAGCCAGCCAGGCGCAAAGGCAATCAGTAAAATAAAGCTGATATAAACCACCAGCATGATGATGGATAGTACAGCGGCAAACCGTTGCCTTTTTTCAACTAACTCCCTGAAACGCGCACTGTCTTCTATCCGCTGATAAATATTGTCATTCATCGCAGAGCTCTCCAGAGGTCCCCTTCGTCTTTCGCGCTACAGGCATGACCTGTTAGCTGTCGCAGTCCGGCAACACGAAATCCTTTGGGGGAGGTTTTATAATTTCCCTCCCGATGAAGAGAGGGTAGGGGGATTTTTTATTTTGCCGGATGGCGGCTAACGCCTTATCCGGCCTACAAGGGATGCTGAACCTGTAGGCCCGATAAGCAGCGCGCCATCGGGCATTTCACGGTTAGGGTTATGATGGCATCGCGATAGCCTGCTTCTCTTCGAGCAGTTTCTCTACCACGCCAGGATCGGCGAGGGTCGAGGTATCGCCCAGATTGCTGGTATCGCCCGCCGCAATTTTGCGCAGAATACGGCGCATAATTTTGCCGGAGCGGGTTTTTGGCAGTGAGTCGGTCCAGTGCAGCACGTCTGGCGTTGCCAGCGGGCCAATTTCTTTACGCACCCAGTTGCGCACTTCAGCGTACAGCTCAGGTGTCGGCTCTTCGCCGTGGTTCAACGTGACGTAGGCGTAGATAGCCTGGCCTTTAATATTATGCGGAATGCCTACTACTGCGGCTTCGGCAATCTTCGGATGCGACACCAGCGCCGACTCGATTTCTGCCGTCCCCAGACGGTGGCCGGAAACGTTCAGCACGTCGTCCACGCGTCCTGTTATCCAGTAGTAGCCGTCTTCGTCACGACGCGCGCCGTCGCCGCTGAAGTACATATTCTTGAAGGTGGAGAAGTAGGTCTGCTCAAAACGATCGTGATCGCCAAACAGGGTTCTCGCCTGACCCGGCCAGGAATCGGTGATCACCAGGTTGCCTTCGGTCGCGCCTTCCAGCGGGTTGCCTTCGTTATCGACAATCGCCGGCTGCACGCCGAAGAACGGACGTGTTGCCGAACCGGCTTTCAGTTCGGTAGCGCCCGGCAGCGGGGTGATCATGAAACCACCGGTTTCGGTCTGCCACCAGGTATCGACGACCGGGCATTTTTCGTTGCCGATCTTCTTCCAGTACCACTCCCACGCTTCCGGGTTAATCGGTTCGCCGACAGAGCCCAGAATGCGCAGTGACGAACGGTCGGTGCCTTCAATTGCTTTATCACCTTCTGCCATCAGGGCGCGGATCGCGGTCGGGGCAGTATAGAGAATATTGACCTGATGCTTATCCACGACCTGCGACATACGCGCAGGCGTTGGCCAGTTGGGTACGCCTTCGAACATCAGCGTGGTAGCGCCGCAGGCCAGCGGGCCGTACAACAAATAGCTGTGCCCGGTTACCCAGCCGACGTCAGCGGTACACCAGTAGATATCGCCCTGATGATAATCGAACACGTATTTGAAGGTGCTCGCCGCGTAAACCAGATACCCGCCGGTGGTGTGCAGCACGCCTTTTGGCTTACCGGTTGAACCGGAGGTATACAGAATAAACAGCGGATCTTCCGCGTTCATCTCTTCCGGTTGATGCTCAGGACTCGCTTTCTCAATAAGGTCGGACCACCACAGGTCGCGGCCTTCCTGCCAGTCTGTTTTTCCGCCGGTACGTTTGAGGACCACCACGTGCTCAACGGTCTTCACGTTCGGGTTTTTCAGCGCATCATCCACGTTTTTTTTCAGCGGGATGCCGCGTCCAGCACGCACACCTTCATCGGCGGTGATCACCAGGCGCGAGTTTGAGTCGATGATACGCCCGGCAACGGCTTCCGGCGAGAACCCGCCAAAGATCACCGAATGCACCGCGCCAATACGGGCGCATGCCAGCATCGCCACCGCAGCTTCCGGGACCATTGGCATATAGATCGCCACCACATCGCCTTTTTTAATGCCTAAATCCAGCAATGTATTGGCAAAACGGCAAACGTCGCGATGCAGTTCGCGATAGGTAATATGTTTACTTTGGGTTGCGTCATCGCCTTCCCAGATGATGGCGGTACGATCGCCGTTTTCCTGTAGATGACGGTCAAGGCAGTTCGCTGCCAGATTCAGCGTGCCGTCTTCGTACCATTTAATGGACACATTGCCGGGCGCAAAAGAGGTGTTCTTTACCAGGCTATAAGGTTGCATCCAATCGAGAATTTTTCCCTGCTCGCCCCAAAATGTGTCGGGGTCGGTAATAGATTGTTGGTATTTCGCGTCGTACTGCTCCGGGTTTATCAGGCAACGATCCGCAATATTTGCGGGAATAGCGTGTTTATGTATTTGGCTCATGGCTTTTGTTCTCCTTGTAGGATGTTAATAATATGTCTCATAAACGTTAAATGTAGGGGCATTTGGAGTTTTGTTTGGGATTTGAGCGGCAGATCACGCAATAAGCGAATTGTGCAAATTAGCGGCAAACTGATTTTTGAAGGGAACGAGCAAAAATTGATTAAATCTCGCGATAACATGCAGTTATATGAAGAAGTTTGAAAAAGGTGATCGGCGTCGGGAATAGACCAAAGAGTGAGAGGTTGGAAGGGGTTACTAACTCTAAAGTGGTATTTTACATGCACTTACAATTGATTAAAAACAACATTCTAAGTGTGGTTTTTTGTTAAAAAGAGGGTGGAGCAATGTCATGACAGTATACGTGTGGTTGCTGTTATGGAAAACAATAAAAGAATCGCCATTGCAGACAATGGCGTCATCTGGATGAGACCCCCCTATGGCAAGGACAAAATCACCCGTACTCCGTTTCTTCAGCCTGATATTACCGTTTTTATTTATCTCTGCTGTTCACGCTGAACAAACCCCAGTACCCGCAAAAACCGTCACCGTTGAAGCGAAGAATGAAACCTTCGCCCCTCAGCATCCCGATCAATACCTCTCATGGAAAGCCACGTCGGAGCAGTCCGCACGTGAAGATGCGCTGGCAGAGGATCCACGACTGGTGATTCTGTGGGCGGGATATCCTTTCTCGCGTGATTACAACAAACCGCGTGGGCATGCTTACGCGGTGACCGATGTCCGTGAAACATTACGTACCGGCGCGCCAAAAACTGCAGAAGATGGTCCGCTGCCGATGGCCTGCTGGAGCTGTAAAAGCCCTGACGTGGCGCGTCTGATCCAGAAAGACGGCGAGGACGGTTATTTCCATGGTAAATGGGCGCGCGGCGGCCCGGAAATTGTTAACAATTTAGGCTGTGCGGATTGCCATAACACCGCCTCGGCAGATTTCGCCAAAGGGAAGCCCGAGCTGACGCTGTCTCGTCCTTATGCGGAACGCGCGATGGAAAGCATCGGTAAACCGTTCGATAAAGCCGGTCGCTTTGATCAGCAGTCCATGGTCTGCGGTCAGTGTCACGTGGAGTACTACTTCGACGGTAAAAAACAAAGCCGTTAAGTTCCCGTGGGACGAGGGGATGAAAGTTGAGAACATGGAGAAATACTACGACGCCATTGCGTTCTCCGACTGGACCAACTCCCTGTCTAAAACGCCGATGCTGAAAGCGCAGCACCCGGAATATGAAACCTGGACTGCGGGCATTCACGGCAAGAACAACGTGACCTGTATTGACTGTCACATGCCGAAAGTGCAAAACGCCGAAGGCAAGATCTACACCGACCATAAAATTGGTAACCCGTTCGATAACTTCCCTCAGACCTGCGCCAACTGCCACACCCAGGACAAAGCGTCCCTGCAAAAAGTGGTTGCCGAGCGTAAACAAGCGATTCATGACCTGAAAATCAAGGTTGAAGATCAGCTGGTACATGCCCACTTCGAAGCGAAAGCTGCATGGGATGCGGGCGCAACGGAAGCTGAAATGAAGCCGATTCTGGAAGATATTCGCCATGCGCAATGGCGCTGGGATCTGTCTATCGCCTCGCACGGGATTCACATGCACGCGCCGGAAGAAGGTCTGCGTATGTTGGGTAGCGCGATGGATAAAGCGGCCGATGCCCGTACCAAACTGGTCCGTCTGCTGGCGACCAAAGGCATCACCCATGAAATTCCGCTGCCGGATATCTCGACCAAAGAGAAAGCCCAGAAGGCGATCGGTTTGAACATGCAGCAAATCAATGCTGAGAAGCAGGACTTCATCAAAACGGTGATTCCGCAGTGGGAAGACCAGGCGCGTAAAAACGGTCTGTTAAGCCAATAACCCCTTTCCGCCTCGCAAGGGGCGGATAACTCAACGGAGTGAATATGAGCGTATTACGTTCGTTATTAACTGCTGGGGTGCTGGCGTCAGGCCTGTTCTGGAGCCTGTGCGGGAATGCCGCGACCCCCACGCCACAGGAATCGGATCAACGCTTTACGGTCACCCAACAGCGTAATCCGGATGCCGCCTGTCTGGATTGTCACAAGCCCGATACCGAAGGCATGCATGGTAAACATGCCGAAGTGATCAACCCGAATAATAAACTGCCGGTCACCTGCACCAACTGTCACGGCCAGCCGTCACCCAATCACCGCGAAGGGGTGAAGGATGTGATGCGCTTTAACGAGCCGATGTACAACGTGGAGCAGCAGAACAGCGTCTGTATGTCCTGTCACCTGCCTGAGCAGTTGCAAAAAGCGTTCTGGCCGCACGATGTCCACGTGACGAAAGTAGCGTGTGCCAGCTGTCACTCACTGCATCCGAAGCAAGACACGATGCAGACGCTAAGCGATAAAGGACGGATTAAGATTTGCGTCGATTGCCACAGCGATCAGCGTAACAATCCAAACTTTAACCCGGCGTCGATTCCCTTGCTTAAGGAGCATCCATGAGTTGCTCTCGTCGCCAGTTTATCACCGGCGTCGGCGCGCTGGTGGCTGTTAGCGGGACGGCGGGACGCGTCGTGGCGAAGACGTTAAACATCAACGGCGTGCGTTACGGCATGATACATGATGAGTCATTATGCATCGGCTGTACCGCCTGCATGGATGCCTGTCGGGAAGTGAACAGCGTGCCGGAAGGCGTATCGCGTCTGACGATTATTCGCAGCGAGCCGCTGGGGACGTTTCCTGATGTGAAGTACCGCTTCTTCCGCCATTCGTGCCAGCACTGCGATCACGCCCCCTGTGTTGACGTCTGCCCGACGGGGGCATCGTATCGCGATGCTGCCACCGGCATTGTGGATGTGAACCCGGATCTGTGCGTCGGTTGCCAGTATTGCATCGCCGCCTGCCCGTATCGCGTGCGCTTTATTCATCCGGTCAACAAGACGGCAGATAAGTGCGACTTCTGCCGTAAAACCAACCTGAAAGCGGGCAAGCAGCCTGCTTGCGTTGAGTCATGTCCGACGAAAGCGCTGACGTTTGGTAATCTGGACGATCCCAACAGTGAGATCTCTCGTCTGTTGCACCAGAAAAATACCTACCGTTACAAGCTGGCGTTAGGCACCAAACCGAAGGTCTACCGCGTTCCCTTTAAATACGGGGAGGTGAGCCAATGACACCCGCTTCTGCATTCCATTTTGAATCACTGGTGTGGGACTGGCCCATCGCCATCTATCTGTTCCTGATCGGTATTTCCGCCGGACTGGTGACGCTGTCGGTATTGCTTCGACGGCTGCATCCGGAAGCGGGCGGTTCAGACAGTACGTTACTGCGTACCACGCTGGTACTCGGGCCGGGAGCGATTATTCTCGGCCTGCTGATCCTGGTCTTGCACCTGACGCGTCCATGGACCTTCTGGAAACTGATGTTCCACTACAGCTTCACCTCGGTGATGTCGATGGGGGTCATGCTATTCCAGTTGTATATGGTGGTGCTGGTGCTGTGGCTGGCAAAAATCTTTGATAAAGAGGTTATTGCCCTGCAACAGCGCTTCGTGCCTCGTCTGACGATCGTGCCAAAACTGCTGGCGCTGATCGCGCCGTTCCATCGTCTGTTGGAAACAGTGATGCTGGTGCTGGCGGTGCTGCTCGGGGCCTACACCGGGTTCCTGCTGTCGGCGCTGAAATCCTATCCGTTCCTGAATAACCCGATCTTGCCAGTGCTGTTCCTGTTTTCCGGGATCTCGTCCGGTGCGGCGGTGGCGCTGATCGCCATGGCATTGCGCCATCGCGGTAACCCGCACACCACCGAGGCACATTTTGTACACCGCATGGAAACCCCGGTAGTGTGGCTGGAAATCTTCCTGCTGGCGGCGTTCTTTATCGGGCTGGCGCTGGGCGATGACGGCAAAATGCGCGCGCTGGTTGCGGCGTTGGGCGGTGGTTTCTGGACCTGGTGGTTCTGGCTGGGCGTGGCCGGGTTGGGGCTGATCCTGCCGATGCTGCTGAAACCGTGGGCGAATCGCAGCCCGACGTTTCACGGTGTGCTGGCAGTGTGTGGTGCCAGCCTGACCGGCGTGCTGCTGCTGCGCTTTTTCATTCTGTATGCAGGGCAACTGACGGTTGCGTAGGGCAAGGTGATTTCTGGACGTACTCCTTCCTGAAGCCGGTTTTCTGGCATTGTTGTTAAGTCTCGGGGTCAACGTGTTGACCCCGCTTGCCGTGCTGACGGGCGTACGTCAGCGCTGGCAGGGCGTTATGCGTCTGGCCTGCGTGGGCGTGTGGACGCAGTTTGCGCTGCTGTTGCTGGCCTTTGCCATTCTGGTGTTCTGTTTCCTGACCAGTGATTTCTCCGTTGTTTACGTGGCTCAGCACAGCTATAGCCTGCTGCCGTGGGGATTAAAGCTGGCGGCGGTGTGGGGGGGGCATGAAGGATCGTTGCTACTGTGGGTGCTGTTTCTTTCTGCCTGGAGCGCACTGTTCGCCTGGCGCTCCAGGCGTGAGCCGGACGCGCTGTTTCCGTTAACCCTCAGCGTCCTGTCAATGATGACCGCGTCATTGCTGCTGTTCGTGGTGGTGTGGTCCGATCCGTTCGTACGCATCTTCCCGCCGGCAATTGAAGGGCGCGACCTGAACCCGATGCTGCAACACCTGGGGCTGATTCTGCATCCACCGCTGCTGTATCTGGGCTACGGTGGGCTGATGGTGGCGGCCGGCGTGGCGCTGGCTTCGCTGCTGCGCGGCGGCTTTAACGCACGGACTGCCTGGGTGTGCTGGCGCTGGGCGCTGCCCGGCTGGTGCGCCCTGACGCTGGGTATCATTCTTGGCTCCTGGTGGGCTTATTGTGAACTGGGCTGGGGCGGCTGGTGGTTCTGGGACCCGGTAGAAAACGCTTCCTTATTACCCTGGCTTTCCGCCAGTGCGTTACTGCATAGCCTGTATGTCTCACGGCAGCGTGGAGGCTTCCCGCACTGGTCGCTGCTGCTGGCGATTGTCACGCTGATTTTATCGCTGTTGGGCACGCTGATTGTGCGTTCCGGCATACTGGTTTCTGTTCATGCCTTTGCGTTGGACAACGTCCGCGCTGCGCCGCTGTTTGCGCTGTTTACCGTGTTAAGCCTGGCATCGCTCGGTCTGTATGCCTGGCGGGCGCGGGACGTCGGTCACACGGTACGTTTTGGCGGCTGGTCGCGTGAGATGATGATTCTGGTCGCGCTGCTGCTGTTTTGCGCGGTGCTGCTGATTGTGCTGATTGGCACGCTGTATCCGATGATTTACGGCCTGTTTGGTTGGGGACGACTCTCCGTTGGCGCGCCTTACTTCAACCGTGCAACGCTGCCGTTTGGCCTGCTGATGCTGGTGGTCATCGTGATAGCGACGATCAGAAGCCGGAAGGTGCCGCTGCGAAGCCAGCTTCCGGCGCTGCTGGCACATGCTGGCGTGCTGGTTTTTGCTGCAGGCATCGTGTTCTCCAGCGGGAGCCGCCAGGAAGTGAGTCTGAATCTGAGTCCTGGGCAGCAGGTTGAACTGGCAGGCTATGTTTTCCGCTTTGAGCACCTCTCTCTGGAAGCAAAAGGAAACTACACCAGTGAAAAGGCGCTGATTACGCTCTGGCAGGATGAGAAACGCATCGGCAGCCTGCAGCCCGAAAGACGCTTCTATTCCGCGCGTCGCCAGCAAATGATGGAGCCGGGTATCCGTTGGAACCTGCTGCACGACTGGTACGCGGTGATCGGCGAAAAAACCGGACCGGAGCGCTATGCCATGCGCTTGTACGTGCAAAGTGGTGTGCGTTGGATTTGGGGCGGAGGGCTGCTGATGGTATTCGGCGCGCTGCTCAGCGGCTGGCGGGGGAGAAAGCGCGATGCGTAAATTAATCACAGCGTTGCCGGATGGCGGCGTAAACGCCTTATCCGGCCTACAGGGTACGCAAACCGTAGGCCGGATAAGCGCAGCGCCATCCGGCAGAAAGTTTTTACTCTTAACGATCGTCTTGTTTTTCATCACTTTCGCTACGCATGCCCAGGTTGTCGACACCTGGCGTTTTGACAACCCGCAACAACAGGAAAAAGCGCTGTCGATTGCCAGCCAGTTGCGCTGCCCACAGTGCCAGAATCAAAACTTACTGGAATCCAATGCGCCGGTGGCGGTCAGTATGCGTCATCAGGTGTATAGCATGGTGGCAGAGGGCAAAAGTGAACATGAGATCACCACGTGGATGACCGATCGTTACGGTGATTTCGTTCGCTATAACCCGCCGCTCAATGAGCAGACGCTGTTGTTGTGGGCACTGCCGTGCCTGTTATTGCTGCTGGTGGGTGTGATTATCTGGCGGGTGAGAATGCGTCAGCGCGTAGAAGAGGATGAACGATGAGTCAGCCTGAATGTTGTGCACCGTTACGTCCTATGCCGGTAAAACGCCTGGCCGCTATAGCTGTGCTGATGGTGATTGCCTGCACGGGAGGGTATTTGTTGTCGCCTAAATGGCAGGCGGTCCAGCAGGAGCAGGCGCGACTGGCTGACCCGTTACATGCGTTTTCTGATGAAAATATGCAGGAAAAACAGCTGCTTTCGCTGCAGTCAAAAATACGTGCCAACCCGCAAGACAGCACGCAATGGGCGCAACTGGGTGAGTATTATCTTTGGCAAAACGCGTATCATAATGCGCTACTGGCCTATGAGCAGGCGCTGCGTTTGCGCGGTGAAAACGCTGAGATCTATTCGGCACTGGCGACGGTGCTGTACTATCAGTCCGGGCAGCATATGACGCCGCAAACCCGTGAGATGATTGAGAAATCGCTGGCGCTGGACCCGACAGAAGTTACCGCGCTGATGCTGCTGGCTGCTGATGCGTTTATGCAGGCCGACTATGCACAGGCTATTTTGCAGTGGCAAAAAGTTCTCGATTTAAACTCGCCGAGGGTGGATCGTGCTCAGTTGATTGACTCAATCAATATGGCGAAATTGCTGCAGAATCGACAAAAATAATTTTTGTTTTTTTGTGATTTGCGTCGTTTTTGCTGTGCAAAAAAACAGCAGTTGAACAAATTAGCGAAAAAAACGCACAGTCATAATTCTTCATTTTTTATCAAATGAATATTCTTTTATAACAAAAAGTTATTCATGATGACCCGCATAAACTCGCGTTTTTATGCATAAAATTAGCTAAAGGCCCTGTTCTTAAAGGGTTGCGCTGAATGCCATGCAAATGATAATGATAATAAGCGTTAAATAATTCCATAAACGAACGCAACACAATTCATACCCTTTCAGTATGTACTATTCCCATAGGTTATATGTGAAATAGCGCTCCATCGAGGAAGTCCGTTGTTATGAAAAATTTGAAAGTCAGCCTGGCCTGGCAGATTTTGATCGCCATGGTGCTGGGCATTTTGCTGGGGAGTTACCTGCATTATCACAGTGACAGCCGCGAATGGCTGGTAGTTAACCTGCTGTCTCCGGCAGGGGATATCTTTATCCACCTGATCAAAATGATTGTTGTGCCGATAGTGATCTCCACGTTGATCGTCGGTATTGCCGGGGTCGGTGATGCCAAACAGCTGGGTCGTATTGGCGCCAAAACCATTATCTATTTCGAAGTGATCACCACCGTGGCAATTATCCTCGGCATCACGCTGGCGAATGTGTTCCAGCCTGGTACCGGTGTCGATATGTCGCAGCTGGCGACCGTGGATATTTCGAAATATCAAAGTACAACCGCAGAAGTGCAGAGCCACGCGCATGGCCTGATGGGTACGATTTTGTCACTGGTGCCGACCAACATCGTTGCGTCGATGGCGAAAGGCGACATGCTGCCGATTATCTTCTTCTCGGTGCTGTTTGGTCTGGGCCTGTCTTCACTGCCGGCCACTCACCGCGAACCGCTGGTGACCGTGTTCCGTTCCATCTCTGAAACGATGTTTAAAGTGACGCACATGGTGATGCGTTATGCGCCGGTCGGTGTCTTTGCGCTGATCGCCGTCACCGTGGCGAACTTCGGTTTTGCTTCCCTGTGGCCGCTGGCGAAGCTGGTGCTGCTGGTGCATTTCGCCATCCTGTTCTTCGCGCTGGTGGTGCTCGGTATCGTGGCGCGCGTGTGCGGTTTGAGCATCTGGATCCTGATTCGTATTCTGAAAGACGAGCTGATTCTGGCCTACTCTACCGCCAGCTCTGAGAGCGTGCTGCCGCGTATTATTGAGAAGATGGAAGCCTATGGCGCACCGGCCTCAATCACCAGTTTTGTGGTGCCGACCGGGTATTCGTTCAACCTTGACGGTTCGACGCTGTACCAGAGTATCGCCGCGATTTTTATCGCCCAGCTGTACGGCATTGACCTGTCGTTGTGGCAGGAAATCGTACTGGTGCTGACGCTGATGGTGACCTCGAAAGGGATCGCGGGTGTGCCGGGCGTGTCGTTTGTGGTGCTGCTGGCAACATTGGGTAGCGTGGGCATTCCGCTGGAAGGTTTGGCGTTTATCGCCGGTGTTGACCGTATCCTCGACATGGCGCGTACGGCGCTAAACGTGGTGGGTAACGCGCTGGCGGTACTGGTTATCGCCAAGTGGGAACACAAATTTGACCGTAAAAAAGCGCTGGCCTATGAGCGCGAAGTACTGGGCAAATTTGATAAGACCGCCGTGTAGGCCGGATAAGGCAACGCCGCCATCCGGCAACCCGCTCTGGATTGCCGGATGGCGCTATGCTTATCAGGCAATCCACCTTTACTACCCGTTCGTTAACTTATCAAACTCTTCGCAGCCGGTATCAAACCCTTCCGCACAGCTCAGATTCAACCAGTGCAGTGCCTTCTGTTTATTCTTTTCAATAAAACCCTGCTCACCGTTTAAGAACATCATCCCGGCCCAGTACTCGGAATACCCGGTACGCGAAATGGCCGAGCTGCGTTTGAAATACCAGGTGGCTTTGTCATCGTCTGCGGGAATGCCTACGCCGTTGGCGTAAATCAGGCCGAGCAGCATCTGCGCATCAACGGCGGAGTCACTCTCCAGATTCTCCGAGGCGTTTTGTAACAACGTAATGGCTTTGGGGTAATCGGTACGCCCCGCCTGGGTATTGACCAGGATACGTGCCAGTGTAATTTCGCCGCTCTTACTGCCCGCCTGGGCCGCTTTTTCAGCCAGCGTTTTGGCTTGCGGATAATCCAGACTGACTGGATTGGTAATTTTAATTTGTGCCAACAGAGCCCAGGCGTCCGAATCGCCATTGTCGGCAGCCTTTTGCGCCCAGTATTCGGCTTTACTCAAATCGCCTGAACTAAACCAGGTATCGGCGAGAAAGTATTGTGCGCGTCGGTCTCCAGCCTCGGCGGCCTTCAGGAACTGGCTACCTGGTTCTTCGGCATGGGCAAAACATGTCAATAACACCATCAAGGCGAAAAGTCGTTTCATCTTATTTTTAGATTTAGAGTAGGGAACGAACAGTATAGAGAGATTATTTGCATAAAAAAACGGCCTCCGAATGGAGACCGTTGTAAGGAAAATGCCTGATGGCGATACCAACGCATCTTATCAGGCCTACAGTAGAAACAGGTCGTAGGCCGGATAAGGCATTCATGGCGTCATCCGGCAGATCAGCCCATCGCGCTTTCGCGCAGACTGGCTTTCAGCTTGGTGTACTCATCAATCACATACTGCTCGGCAGCACGCTGATCGGCAATGCGCTCAACGTTGACGGCACAGTACTTGTACTCTGGCGTTTTGGTAATCGGACTCAGGTTCTCGGTGACCAGTTCATTACAGGCCCCAATCCACCACTGGTAGGTCATATAAATCGCGCCTTTGTTCGGGCGATCGCTGACTGCTGCACGCGTGATGACACGACCTTTACGCGAGTTAACCCACACCAGCTCTTCATCCTGAATGCCCAGACGTTCAGCATCGGCGGTGTTGATCTGGGCGTAGCCCGGTTCATCCGCTAATGCCGCCAGCGCCGCACAGTTGCCGGTCATTGAACGGCAAGAGTAGTGGCCGACTTCGCGCACCGTCGACAGGACCATCGGGTACTCGTCGGTCAGCTTGTCGATTGGCGCAACCCAGTCGCAGGTAAAGAACTGTGCCAGACCGTTCGGGGTGTCAAACTTCTCTTTGAAGAGGTAAGACGTGCCCTGATCGGCATCCGAGGTGTCGCGACAAGGCCACTGGATATAGCCCAGTTCGCCCATCTTCTCGTAGGTGGCGCCGTAGAAATCCGGGCACAGGCCGCGCAACTCATCCCAGATTTCCTGGGTGTTGTTGTAGTGCATCGGGTAGCCCATACGGGTAGCAATTTCACTGATAATCTGCCAGTCCGTTTTCAGATCCCACTTCGGCTCAACCGCTTTAAAGAAGCGCTGGAAGCCACGGTCAGCCGCAGAGTAGACGCCTTCATGCTCACCCCATGACGTAGACGGTAAAATAACGTCTGCGGCAGCGGCGGTTTTGGTCATGAAGATATCCTGCACAATCACCAGTTCCAGATCCTCAAACCCTTTGCGCACCGCAGACAGTTTAGCATCCGGCCGTAATGGATCTTTACCCATAATGTACGCCGCGCGCACTTCGCCCTCCCCCGCACGGGGCGGCAGCCCCCTGCTGCCATCACCCGGATTGGCCGGCAGGCCTTCTACCCCCCCGGCGTTTGCAAAACTCTTC